>Ga0209577_10000223_pt1 | contig 57456 bp, 45 predicted proteins | sample GraSoiAngelo_109_FD_185874 | JGI IMG/M metagenome (GOLD analysis project Ga0209577, IMG submission 185874) | Grasslands soil microbial communities from the Angelo Coastal Reserve, California, USA - 14_0903_12_20cm (SPAdes) (version 2) | ecosystem: Environmental > Terrestrial > Soil > Grasslands... | reverse complement strand
CCGGCAATAAGCTATAGCAAGCTCATCTGCCTGCATTCGAGAGCGAGCAGTTTTTTCTTGCTTGGCAGTCCACCACCGAAGCCCGTCAGACTTCCGTCGCTGCCAATCACACGATGGCACGGAATGATGATGGGAATGGGATTGCAACCATTCGCCAACCCGACGGCACGCACCGCCTTGGGTTTGCCGATGCGCTGAGCCAATTGGCCATAGGAGATCGTTTCTCCATAGGGAATGGTGCGGAGGCTGCGCCACACGTGGAGTTGGAATTCCGTTCCCTCCAACGACAAAGGCAAGTCGAAATCCTTCAACTCCCCGCCGAAATACGCCTGCAATTGTCGGATTACCTCGGTAAACGGCCCTCTGTCCTGCTTCCAGTCCTGTGGCGGAGGCGCGGTTGGCTTGCTGTTTTCAAAACACACCCGTCGCAAGCCAAGTTCATCAGCAGCCAGCAGCAAGGGCCCAAAGGGACTTTTTATTGTTGTGTAAGAGACCATCGCCTCAATCCACGAATCGCATTCATGACAACGCTCTTATTCGTTGCTCTCTTACTTCAAGACCTCCACCGCATAGGGGCTGTCGGCTCTGTATCGCTTCTCAAACTCTTCGCGCGTGCACATCGTGCGTATGTCCGTAATGCGATCCACCGCCAGAGTCCCATTCAAGTGGTCGATCTCATGCTGCAACAACTCGGAGAGGTTCCGTTCCTCTCCCGCGTGAACTTCGCGTTCCGCTCCGCTCAAATCCTGATACTGCACGGTGATCTCCCGGTGCCGCTCCACTTGCATGAAAATCGACAAGAAACTTAGACAAGCATCCCATACCACTATTTTTTCATTGCTCCGTTCGGTAATCATGGGATTTACAAGTGGCCAGGGATCTTCACCCGGTAGCTGTAGAAAAATAACTCGCATATTCGCGCCAATCTGCGGTGCAGCAATGCCCCGGCCGTATCCCGTCGTCTTCCGCCAATATGCCAGCGTATCCGCCAGGTCCTCCACCAGCGCAAGAATCTCCGGCGCCGCCGGATTCTCCACGCGGTTCGCTATTTCGCGCAATCCAGGGTCCCCCAATTGCAAAACAGTTCGTATCGCCATATCCGTCTTTCTCTCCCTGCGTCCTCTGCGTCTCTGCCTTAGCCGGCTTAGCTTCTTCCCTCTGCTCTGTGCCCTCTGTGTTCGGCGCCTGCCCCGACCTTGTCGGAGTGCACTCTGCGTTGAAGTGTTTTACGGCTCTTCCCATCTCCCGGATTCCCCTGCGCGCAAGACCGCCTCAATCACAGCCATGTTCGCAATCGCATCTTCGAGCGGCACCGGTACCTCGCTCCCTTCCCGAATCGCTCGCGAAAACGCGTCCCCCTGCACCGTATACTGGTCGCAAGCCGGAATCGTCTCCGTTCGAATTCCCCCGCCAAATACGTCGCGTCCGTCATCTATAAAAATCCGCGTAGGCCTGTCGTTCGGCGCATTAAACGGGATTTCAATCTCGATTCGTCCTTTCGTCCCCAGAAACTGCATTCGTTGGTACGGCACCAGCTGTGTGCTGCAGGTGAACACCGATTGCCCCGACGGAAACTCCAGAATCGCCGACGCCAATCGGTCCGTCTTGAAATCCGGATCTCTCTCGACCAGCCCTGCTACGCGCGCCGGCTCCTCTCCAAAAATAAGTCTCGACGTGGTAATCAGGTAGCACCCGATATCCATCAGGCCGCCCCCGCCCCACTCCGCCCTGTTCCGCACGTTCGCTGGGTCGCGGTTGAAGTAGCTGAACGCTCCCACAATTGCTCGCAACTCTCCGATCACGGCTTTGTGAATCAGCTCTCGCGTCCGCAACCATTGCGGGTGCGTCTTCACCATAAAGGCCTCGCCGATCTTCACCCCGCAGCGCTCCCGCACCGTCAGCAGCGTTCTTGCCTCCGCTACCGTCAGGCTCAACGGTTTCTCGCACAGCACATGTTTACCCGCCTCCGCCGCTTTAATCGACCACGGTACGTGCAAGTGATTCGGCAAAGGGTTATAGATCGCCTCAATCTCGTTGTCAGCTAAAAGCTCTTCATAGGACCCGTACGCTTTCGGTATTCCCAGTTTCCTCGCCGCATCCTTCGCCTTCTTCATATCCCGCGACGCAATCGCTACGATCTCACACCACTCTCCCTTCTGCATTCCTGGAATTACTTTCTTCGTCGCAATCGACGCCGCCCCCAGCACTCCCCACTTCACCTTTTCTTGTTTCACGGCTCTCCCTCTGCTCGCTTCACCGCCCACTTCTATCATGCCTCTTTGCCCCCTCCAACTATTCCCCTGCGCTCGGGTCAGGTGAAATCCAGGTAGCAGCGATCGCAACGATCAAACAAACGTGCACAAGCCCTTCATGGCTGCTACTATCGCGCCTACGGCTTGCGTAAGGCGCGGGCCCATGGGATAGAATATCTAAGGAGGTGAAAACGCATGCGCAAAGGAATCACCATCCTGCTATTTGGGATGCTCGCTCTGAGCGCGCCGCCATCCACCAACCGGCTGTGGGGTCAAACAGAGAAGAAAGACGCCTTGCCCGATCCCGCCGTCAAGGTCGGGGACACAGCCCCGGATTTTACCCTAATGGACACCCATCGCAACCAAGTCTCTCTGCATGACTTCCGCGGTAAGAAGAGCGTTGCTCTGGCGTTTTACATCTTCGCCTTCACTGGTGGTTGAACCAAGCAGATGCAAAACTTCCAGCAGAACCTGCAAAAACTGGAAGCTGCAGACACCCAAGTCTTGGGTGTAAGCATGGACAGCACCTTCAGCAACGCCGCGTGGGCAGAAAAAATCGCGGTCACCTTTCCTCTGCTCAGCGACTGGGGCGGAGATGTCACCCGCCAGTACGGTCTTTACAATCCCAAGTATAAAGCAGCTCGCCGCGTCAACTATCTGATCGACAAGAGCGGCAAAGTCGTCGAGATGCAAATCGACAACGATGCCGTCGACCCAACGAAAATTGTGACGCTCTGCGAGCGCCGCAAGATCAAAGAATAACATCTCCGGTGGGGGCAACCGGATGCTCTTCGCCCTGAAGCAAGAGTTCCGCAGTGAATGACAAACGGCGTTCGTTGCGCTTTTCATCTTTTTCCTGAAGTTGTTCGCCCTCCTTCCCTCCAAGGAGCACAATCCACATCAACACACGGCGTTGTGGCGGGAGGGATCGATGTGTGTCTGCGGTTCGCTTCTTGGCTCAATGCCGGTGGGGGGGGCCGATTTTTTCAAAGCGTTACCCTCTCTGTACCGTCGTTTGAGATAGAATTATGAGAGCCGAGTATGGTTTCCGGCTGGAAAGAAACCGTGTCGGCCTGACCTATTGCGGGCCGCGTCCTCTCGCGGAAGCGCTGGCTTGTGGAGAATTCATGCGGAGCGACAAAGGATTCTCTCTGATTGAGCTACTCCTGGTCGTCACCGTGATCCTAATCATCGCGGCGATCGCGGTGCCCAATTTTCTCAAGTCCCGCCTTCGCGCCAATGAAACCTCCGCAGTTGCCTCTCTCCGCATGATCAACACCGCAGCGGTCACCTATTCCATCACCTATCCGGACATGGGTTTCCCGGCACAACTGACCACTCTCGGTGGCGCGAATCCTTGCTCGGTTTCTTCAACGCAAGCCTGCTTAATCGATGATGTCCTTGCCCAGGGCACGAAGGCTGGCTACTCCTTCGTGTGGACCGGTGACGGCCTTGTTCCCTCGGTCAACTTCGTTGTAGCGGCCACGCCCCAAGTAGTCGGCGGGTCGGGTCAGCGGATGTTCTGTACGGATCAGACTGCTGTGATCCACTATGACCCCGCCGGCTCCGGTTGCACCACTGCCAGCCTGGTCCTGCAGTAAAACTACCCGATTTTGCTTGCTGGGTCTGCCCCACGCTCTTCTGTAAAATGGTCCTAACCTCAGTTTCAGTTGACCTGCTGCCCTTCGTGCAGGCGGGTGGCCCGGACGATAAATCCCAAGGCGATTTTGGGTGCCCGTCCTCGGTTCTGGAGGGCGGGCTTTTTCTTCACCTCTCGCTATGCGCAATGGATTACGGCGTCCGCCACGACGGTTCATACCCCTTTGCAGCAGCTCAATCGTCAATTTCCGCCATTCCCTGCTAAACATTTAAATAAAATCTCATCGGCATGCGATTCTTTCTTATGTTTGCCGCTCACCACGCCCATTTTTTCGGACTTTCCTCGGAATTCTCTGTGCTCTCGCGGAGCCTTGCGGTGAAACCGCTTTGTTTCAAAGCTTTTCACTCTCTGCCGAACTCTGTTCCGTTACCAACGCCGCCCTCACGGGCCTGTCGGAGGCACTCCAGTTGCCTCCCACCGCAGGAGTGCTAGAATCCGAATAGAAACCCATGACACCTAAAACGCTCTATCAGAAAATCTGGGACTCGCACATCGTCCGCGAAGAACCCGGCCAGCCCTCGATCATCTACATTGACCGCCACCTCATCCATGAGGGCACCTCGCCCCAGGCCTTTGCCGGTCTCCGCGCCGAAGGCCGCAAGGTCCGCCGCCCCGATCTCACTTTCGCGGTGATGGACCATTCCGTCTCCACCACCGACCGCACGCTGCCCATCCTGGATAACGATGCCAAACTCCAGTTTGAAGCCCTGGAGAAAAACTGTCGCGAATCCGGTGTCCGTCTCTTCGACATGAACAGCAAGAATCAGGGCATCGTGCATATCATCGGCCCCGAGCTGGGCATCACCCAGCCCGGGCAGACTATTGTTTGCGGCGACAGCCACACCTCCACGCACGGTGCATTCGGCACGCTGGCCTTTGGCATCGGCACCAGCGAAGTCGAACATGTCCTCGCAACTCAATGTCTCGTTCAGTCGCGCTCCAAGACGCTCCACATTCTCGTCCACGGCAAGCGTCCCAGAGGGGTCACCGCCAAGGACCTCATTCTTGCCATCATCGGAAAGATTGGCATCGGTGGCGGCAACGGCCACGTCGCCGAATACGGCGGCGAAGCCATTCGCTCCCTCTCGATGGACGGACGCATGACCGTGTGCAACATGACCATCGAGGGCGGCGCGCGCGCCGGCATGGTCGCGCCCGATGAAACCACCTTCGCTTATCTCGAAGGCCGGCCGTTTGTTCCGAGAGGAAAAGCGTTTCAGGAAGCCGTCGGCTGCTGGAAACGACTGCATTCCGATGAAAATGCCAAGTTTGACATGACCGTCGAACTCCACGCCGAGCAGATCGCTCCGCAGGTCACCTGGGGCACAAATCCCGGCATGGTCACCAGCGTCACCGCGCGCGTTCCTGATCCGCACGACTTTAAGGATCTCAACGATCAGAAGGCCACGGAAAGCGCCCTGAAATACATGGGGCTGAAGGCCGGAACTCCCATCGTGGATATTCCCGTGGACCGCGTCTTCATTGGCTCGTGCACGAATTCACGCCTCGATGATCTCCGCGCTGCCGCGCATTTTGTCGAAGGCAAGCACGTGGCAAAAAACATCAAGCAGGCGCTGATTGTCCCCGGCTCTCGCGGGATCAAGACACAAGCCGAAAAAGAAGGGCTCGACAAGATCTTCACCGCCGCAGGTTTCGAGTGGCGCGACGCCGGCTGCAGCATGTGCATCGGCATGAATGCTGACGTCCTGCCGCCCCACGAGCGCAGCGCCAGCACCAGCAATCGCAATTTCGAGGGCCGCCAGGGCAAAGACAGCCGCACGCACCTCGTCAGCCCGGTGATGGCCGCCGCCGCAGCCATCGCCGGCCATTTTGTCGATGTACGTTCACTGGACGTTTTGCCAGTCGAGTGACTATGGTTTCAAGCCAAAGGTTTTAGTTTTTTCAGGAGCTTAGACGCATGCAACCGTTCTCAACCCACACCGGCATGGTGATGCCGCTCGACCGCGTCAACGTCGACACCGACCAGATGGTACCGAAACAATTTTTGAAGGCGCTCACGCGCGAAGGCTTCGGCCGCATACTCTTCTACGATTGGCGTTATCTTCCCGGCGAAAAGCCCAATCCCGAGTTCGTCCTGAATTTCCCGCGGTACAAAGGCGCGTCGGTTTTGCTGGCGCGCGCCAATTTCGGCTGCGGCTCCAGCCGCGAGCACGCCCCTTGGGGCGTGAAGGACTACGGCTTTCGCGTCGTCATCGCCCCCAGCTACGCGGACATTTTCTACAACAATTGCTTTAAGAACGGCATCCTGCCCGCGTCGCTCCCCGAAGATCAGGTCGATGAACTCTTCAAGCGCACTGAAAAAGAAGCAGGCTATTCGCTCACCGTCAATCTGCCGAACCAGACCATCTCCGACAGGCATGGTCTAATCTTCAAATTTGAAATTGTCCCATCGCGCAAAGAAGTCTTGTTGAAGGGTCTCGACGATATCGGCACCACGTTGCAGCACGCCGCGGAGATCGACTCCTACGAAAAAACTCACGCCGCCACCGCCACCATGTACGACTCCGTCGATGTGAAGTATTACTCCAACGGTCGCTAGAAGCTAGAGCAGTTTTTTGTTTTTAGTTTGAGGCGCTAGTTTTTCTCTCTGCTCGGCTCCGGCGATCCGGGTGCAGCGGGTGGGCCGAGGATCTCGGCCGCGAAAATTCAAGCTGGAAAAACACGGCGCCGAGCATCGCGCGAGGACCAAGCCGCTCGCAAATCACGCGCCCCGCTAACTCCCGGTCCAATTCATCCAGCATCAGATTGCTGAGCAGCGGGGGTAGCGGACCACCTTGAGGCGTTCCCTCATCGACCGCCACCAATCCGTTCTCCAGCACTCCGGCCTTCAGAAATGCTCCGATCAACTGGAGCATCCATGGGCCGGCCACTCGCTTGGCCACCGTCGCTATCAAGCGATCGGGGTTCACTTGGTCGAAAAAGTTCTCCAAATCCAAGTCCACCACCCAGCGGCACCCTTCGGCATTATACTGCTGTGCCTGTCGCACCGCTTGCCGCGCACTGCGCCCCGGTCGGAAACCGTGGCCGTGGTCGGAGAACGTCGGGTCCCAGCGCTTCTGTAGAACTTGATTTACCACCGGTGCGCTTGATGGATATGGGCCTCGCAGTCACTTGCCCGCTCGCCCGGCACCGTAGGCCTCATATCCGGTTTCTTGTTCATCGGCTCGCGTCTTTGCTCCGCGCTTCTTTCGGGCCCCGCCTCACGGCGGGTGTTATTTTACCCTTGCGCTTTGCTAACCCTTCACCTCCATCAGGTTGAGTAGAGGACTTCACCTCTAAGCTATCGAACATGCTCGGCACACAAGAAACAGGGCAGGCCTTGCAAGGCCTGCCCTGAAAAGTGCTTGAGGGATTTGCTGGTTAGAACTGGAACCGCAGGCCGAACTGGATCACGCGAGGATTGTTATCCGCCCTGCTGACCACGCCGAAACCGGATTGATCGCCGATATCAAGCGAGACGGAGCCGTTGCTGGCCGTATTGGTGCCGAATAGTGGGTGATTGAACGCGTTGAAAGCGTCTGCGTTGAGCATCAGCTTGAAACGTTCGGAAGCGTACACGTTCTTGCCAACAGTCAAGTCTACGTTCCAAGTTCTGGGTTCATTGAGGCCTTCTGAATTGCCGCGACCGTTGACGCCCACCAGCGGTGTGCTGAGGGTGGCAAATGCTGCGGCCGGGTCAGCAAACAGGTTGATGTTGCCGTTCGCATCCTTAAAGGGACCGACCTTGCCGAACAAAGAGGCAATTGCGCAGGTGAACCCATTGGGGGCTCCCCAGTCGCTCTCACCGCCGATGCAAACGGGCCTTCCGGTCTCCCATTGCCAGATGCCGGAATTATACCATCCGCCGACAATGCGGTTCACAATTCCGCTGGAAGAGGAGAAATGCTTTCCGCGCCCGAAGGGAAGCTCGTAGTACCAACTGGCATTGATGACGTGCCGTCGGTCACCGTTCTGAGAACCATAACCGCTATAGAAATCGAAAGGTGTGGGAGGTGTATAGCCGGTGTACTGTTGGCCATAGGCGTTTACACCGGCGGTGCCAAGGGAGTGGGACCATGTGTAGTTAACACTCAAGTCTAAACCGTGAGCCATAGATTTGCGTACGGTCACGAACATGGCATTGTAGTTGGCCACGCCGCCGCTGGTGGTTATGTTGTTATTCGTGAGCTGCAGCGGGTCGAGCGGCCGCGGAGCAATAGATTTGTCGTAGTTATTCAACATGAAGTTGGACAGAAAGGCGTCGCCGCCATCCTTCGCGACGATAGCCGCGGTGCAACCCGCGCAGCCGAAAGGTGCGTTCTCAAAAAACGGCTGCGCAGCAGTGCTGCCGGCATTGATTGCGTTAAAGGCCTGCCAGAGCGTCTGGCCGCTGGTTGTGACGTTACACCCGGCAGAGCCTGCCGTGCACGCCGGAGTCTTCGCGAATGGGTCGGTGGCCTGAGCATCCACATTCTGCCACACGTGCCTCGCGAATCGTCCGATATAACCGACGTCCAGCAGCCAACCGTGAGCGAACGACCGCTGGATATCAAAGCTGATATTATGGGAGTATGGAATCGGCGATGCCGGGTCGAAGCCGCTTGACTTTGCCGTGAAGGGAGAACCGGGTACCAGCGGGATGGGCGCGTTAGCAGCTCCCGGGACCGGTGCGCTGCTACCGTCGATGCCGAGACGAAAACCGTTGGTAGCGTCGATGCTGCCGCCACTGCATGTTGCATTAGTGCTCCCAGCGGCGAAGGTCGGGCCATTGCAGACCTGAGCGGAAGCCAGACCGTCGCCGAGCAATGGGATAAGCGCTTCGGTGACGCCATTGGTTCGGTTCCAGAGGATCGAATACCCGCCACGAATGACGGTTGCCTTGTTTCCGAAGATCTTATTGTTAAATCCCGGCTGCCAAGCCACGGCGACGCGCGGACCCAAGTTATTCCAGTGAGTGTCCGCAGAGCTGCTGCGGCCCGCGATGTGCCGGATCGGGCTGAAAGCAAACGTATTGTCGGTCCCCGCCGTATTGCCACTGGCGAAAAACTGCCCGCTGCTGAGGGCCGCGTTGCGCTGGGCAAAGTACGCCTGTAGGTTTTCGAGGGGAACCCCGCTGGCAGTGAAAACCTCCATCACCTGCTTGCCGTCGATCTCATGAGGCGCAAATTGTACGCCGTAGCTGAGGCCATAAGTAAAGGTGAGCGTATGCGTTGCCTTCCAGGTGTCTTGGACGTAGGTGTCAAAGGAGTGCGTGTGGACGTGATCGATCAGAGGCGCTCCGAGCGGGTTGGCGATGAAGTTACCGTCCCGAGTGGCGATCTGCGCCGAATGGTCCATCAGCCCCAACAACGAGGCATAGGCATTACTCCAGCGGTTAACAGCTGTTCCTGCGAGCAGGCAGTCTGTAGTGATGGCAGGTGACCCGCCCGCAGCAGGAGCACAAGTAGGCGGCCGTTGGCTCGCAGGTACCGATAGGAAATTTCCGCCATTGTGAGTTGTCATACCAACATAATAGGTCGGGCCGGTGGTCAGCCCGCCTGTCACGATGTCCGTTCGCTGATGAGTCAGACTCCAAAAGTAATATCCACCACCGAACTGGATTGTGTGAGAGCCGTGTATCCAGGTCGAGTCCTGGGCAGCAAAGTAGTCTTTTCCCGCCCAAATCCGCGAGCGCGCGTCCTGGGTGTCGAAGTTGACCGGATCACCCCAAACCTTGCTGGTGCTACCAGTGCCTGCCAGACGCGCCTCGCCGGACAGATTCAGTGCTGCGTCCGTACCCGCCACTTGCGGCGCCAGAGCTTGACGTCCCCACGCCCACCAATCACGCATGTATGAACCGTGAGTCTGCGAGGTAAAGTGGGAACCGATTGTGCCCTGAAGCATGAAAGTGACAAAACGCGGCTCAACCGGGGTGTTGCTGACCAAGTGTGGCGTCTTGCCGGCCGTCATCTCGAACTGATTGGTCGCGGCGAGCCGGTAGCGGTTATAGTGATAAGTTCCAAACAAGTTCCACCTGGGGTTAATCACATAGTCGACTCGACCGACTGCAATATCCTCGATAATTGGCTGTGCATAAGATGCCGTGTACCCCGCCGAGTTTAATCCCCCGGGAATCCCTACTCCGTCGCCAGACTTGAAGTTATTCGGTTCAGGCAATAGGCTAAAGTAATTGGAGATCAAGGGATCCATGCCAAGCTGTGCCCCCGCCGGCAATGTAGCTGGGTTGCGCGGATCGCAGGTTGATGTGCCGCTTCCACACATAGCGGCGACACTGCCCGTCGCCAACGAGTAGCTAACGACATTCCCGCCTAGGCACTTCCCCGCCGAATCGAATCCCAACGCACAATCTTTGAATTTCAATATCCCTTGCCGCGCCGAGTCTGTGGGAACGAGCTGGGTGATGGTCGTGGCCTGGTAGAAGCGGCGTGCTTCGTAGTTCCCAAAGATGAACAGTTTATCCTTCAGTATCGGGCCCCCGGCACTGCCACCGTAACGATTGTTGACGGAGTGAGGCCGGTGTCTGCCGATGCTGTTGAGCTGCCAAGAATTGGCGCTCGTTCCGCTGCCATAGTAGTACTCGTAAGTCGAGCCGTGGATAATGTTTGCGCCGGATTTGGTTAGCACAGCAACTTCGCCACCCTGCGAGCGGGCGAAACTGGAAGTTGGGTTCGCGGTCACAACGCGAAATTCCTGAACGGTCTCGGCCGGAACGGCGATGAATGGAGCCGGCTGAGGTTCGCCGGGAGGCGAAACGTAGCTGTTCGTGCCCTCAAGGTCGCTCGTGGCGTCCCCGCCATCGACGTAGAATGTCGTCTGGTCAGGAAGCGCGCCAGCCACTTGGCCGCCATTTATGTCATCGCCTTGGGAACCAGCCGGGCTGACACCGGGCTGCAGCATAAGGAGAGCGGTGATGCTGCGCTGCTGGGAAGGTAGATGCTCAAGCAGATTGCCGCTGATCACCGTCCCGACGCTGGCATCGGTGGTTTGCAGTTCCGCGCCCGTAACAGCGACAACTTCAATGGTCTCGGATTGCGCCCCCAACTCCAGCTTAATGTCAAGAGTAAAGGACTTCAGGACCTCAATTTGCAGCCGAGTGATTGTAGTGGTCCGAAACCCTTTCCCTGTGCACTTCAGGCTATATTGGCCTGGGCTCAAAGCAGGGAACACATAGCGTCCGGAAGCGTCGGCGGTTGTGGACTGCGTGACGTTCGTACCGAGTTGAGTCAACGTGATCGTCGCACCCGGGACAGTAGCACCGGTTGGATCGGTCACAACCCCAGTGACAGACCCGGTCGTCGAGGACTGCGACAACAGCGCCGACGAAGTCAAAGCAAACAGACAACACAGAGCAATCACCGGCAAAACCACTCGCTTGCTTAGCATTCAACTACCTCCTTGCTTGGGCCATGCCGAGCCCTGCTGAACTATGCACACCTCGACCTCTTGATTACCGAAGGTGGAAAAAGCAAGCCTCTCCGCCAACCGTTCGTACTGAGAGTTGTTATGAATAAAATGCCTGCCGCTCGCATTTAGGTATTGTCGGGAGAAAGCCATATCAAATTTGAGATTTATATAATGACCTGGACTCATTTTGTCAAGAAAATATAAATTCCATCAAAATTTTACATAAATCCTGCCGGGCAGGTCCCCTGAATTGACGGTAATCTGGCAGCAGTCACCTTCAGATTAAGAGAGCCTTAGGCTGGCAGATTAAGAGAGCCTTAGGCCGGACCTCAACGCAAGTGTGTGAGTCGCCAGCGCGAGCTGAATGGGGGGGTACTGATACGGGCCGAATTCCAAATATCCAAGAGGCTTTCTCAGGTCAGGCGGCAACGAGTTCCACCGCCTAAAGGCGGGCGCCAGGGATAGTAAAAGGCCTCACAGGTGCCTCGTTGGAAGGACTGCGGTCGAACCGACATTCTTACTATCAGTTAACCTGGTAGACGGTGCGGCCAGCGACAACCGTGCGTAGGACGCGCGTCTTCGTGAACTGCGCGGGGGGAACCTTGGTGAGGTCGTTTGAAAGGACCACGAAATCGGCGTACTCGCCCTGTTTGAGCTCTCCTTTCTTCCCTTCCTCGAACTGCGCGTATGCAGAACCCGACGTATAAGCGCGGATGCATTCGTCGAGGGAGATTTTCTCCTGCGGCTGCCAGCCGTTTTTAGGACCGCCCTCCGGGCGTTCGCGCGTAACGCAGGCGTACAAACCGCGGAAAGGACTGATGGGCTCCACGTTGTAGTCCGTTCCAAACGCCAGCGGCACGCCGTTTTTCAGCATGGTGGCCCACGCATAGGCCCCCACGATGCGCTCTCGCCCGATGCGATCCTCGGCCCAGCGCATGTCCGTGGTCTGATGCGAGGGCTGCATGGAAGCAACGACGCGGAGTTCCGCAAAGCGTACGAAATCCATGGGCGCGACGACTTGTGCGTGTTCGATGCGGTCGCGACGGTCACGGGGACCGTTGGCCTTGGCGACGGCTTCAAAAACGTCCAGCGCGATGCGATTGGCGCGATCACCGATGGCGTGGAAGGCCAACTGAAAGCCGGCCTTGTCGCGCTGGATAGCCATGGTTGTGAGTTTTTCCGGATCGTTGGTGAGGATTCCGCTCGCAGACGGATCGTCGGAATAGGGCTCGAGCATCGCAGCGGTGTGCGAACCCATAGCTCCATCCGTGAAAGCTTTCAGCGCACCAGTCTTCAACAACGGATCCTTGGTGCCGCCCTGAGCCCGCATATTCTGCAAGTCGTTGAGCGGCAGATTGAACGGGAGCCACTCCGTGATTCGGACGGTGAGTTTGCCTTCTTCTTTCAGTTGCTGGTAGACCTGAAAATCCGCCCACTCGGAAAAATCCTGAACGGAAGAGACACCGTTCCTGGCAACATTCTGAAGGACCAGCTCGATTCCCTTGCGGCGCTCTTCCGCCGTGGGATCGGGAATCCGCACTTTCACCATGGACATTGCCGCATATTCTTTCAACATTCCCGTGGGCTCGCCAAGCGCATCGCGTTCGATCTCACCGCCCGGAGGGTTGGGAGTGGTCTTATCGATTTCTGCGCTCTTGAGTGCGAGCGAATTCGCGACGGCCACATGGCCGGAGATGTGTGTAAGGATGACGGGATTCTTGGGAGCAACGGCATCGAGCTGCTGGCGATTAGGGAATTTTTTTTCAGGCCAGAGCGTGTGGTCCCAGCCACCGCCGGTGATCCATTCCCCTTCTTTGTGCTGCGCAACGGCGGCGGCGACACGCCTCTGCATTTCTTCCGCGGAAGGCACGCCCGTTAGCGGGACGGCGAGTTCATCCGCGGCGGCGCCACCGAGGTGCACGTGCGCGTCATTGAAGCCGGGCATCACAAATTGGCCTTTGAGCGGGACCGTCTCCACACCTTCCTGGCCGCCCCCGCAATCGAGCAGGACGTGGTCCATCTTGCCGATACAACTGATCTTTCCCTCACTGACGGCCATGGCTTCCGCCCATGGATGCGCAGGATCATTCGTGTAAATGTGCCCGTGAGTGTAATAGGTCGTGGTTGGAGCCTTTTGAGCTACACTCGATTTCGCCTGGAATGCTGCAACGATGGCGACGACGGCGAAGGGGAGGATGCTGGCAAGGAATCGAACGCGATTCGTCCGGATCTTCATCGGGATTTCTCCTCGGCAACTCCGGAGACCCCGAGGAGGGTAAGCAGCGCGCGCTTTAAACCGGCTTCCCGGCCGGCGGAATCGTACCATTCCTGCAGCGAGTGTGCCCCGCCGCCGCTGCCGCCGGCACCGATGGAGATGGCGTCGATTCCCTGGGACAGCGGAATATTCGCGTCCGTCGAAGAGCGTTCGATGCGCGACTGATTGCCGACAACCTCATCAGCCGCGCGAAGTGCGGCCAGCAGCGGCGAATCCGCGGCTAATTCTCCGCCCGGACGGCTCCCCAACAGTTCGACCTTCCATTCCAGCTTTCCTTTAGAGCGGGCGCGCGCAGAATCCATCTCGTCGCGAGCGCCCGCACTGATGCACTCGCGAAGCGCGGATTCCAGGCGGGTCAGTTCGTCCTCGCTTTCGGACCGAATATCGACTTTCAGGCGCGCTTCATGGGGAACCGAATTCACCGACGTACCGCCTTCGATCTGGCCAATGTTGAAGGTGGTGCGAGGGCTGGCCGGAACTTTTGTATTGATGAAGCGCACCGAGCCGCGGACTAGGGCGTTTATAGGATTGGGCATGCCGAAATCGGACCAGCTGTGGCCGCCCGGACCGGTGATCAGGGCTTCGAGTCGGCGCGAAGCCAGCGCTCTCGTGGTCACGTGATCGGTGCCGGAGCCGTCGAGCACAATAACCGCTTTGAGTTTCCCGCGGTAGATATCGACGAGGGCGCGCATGCCTCGCAGATTGCCTTCACCTTCTTCGCCAACATCGCCAACAAATAGAACGGTGCGCTGCGGCTTGAGGTGCGCGAACTGCACGGCACGCGCCAGCGCCAGTAGCGCTGCCAAACCGCTGCCGTTATCGGAGATTCCTGGTGCGGTCATGCGACTGCCGTCGCGATGAACTTTCACGTCCGTGCCGGGAGGAAAAACTGTATCGAGATGCGCCGCAATAACGACAATCTCTTTTTCATTCACGCCACGCAGTTCCCCGGTGACGTTGCCGGTCATGTCGATCTGCGCCGGCAAGCCGGTTTCAGCCAGCAACTCTTTGACCGCCGAAGCACGCTGCGCTTCCTGAAATGGTGGCGCCGGGATTTCTGTGATGCGTGCCTGTTGGTCGTTGACCCAGGATATATTGGGCGTGAACCAATCGAGAGCGGCGCGGACTCGTGCGTTGTCGGAAAGCCGTAAACCTTGGGCCTGGCGTGGCGCATGGGGAGAGGCAACGGTGCGAACCGGCATAGTCAGAAGAATAACGCAAACGAGGACGCGTTTCACCGTCGGCTTGCAAGGCCGTTTTCCGCTCAATTGCGTGTGGCCTCAGTGCAAAGGGCGAAAACTTCCGCATCGGAGAGGACCCGCGGGGACTGCTTAGCGGCGTCAAAGATGCGCGTGACAACAGCGTCGTCTGCGGGAATGCGGTGCTTCTCCAGCCAGAACAGCACGTTGGATTTGCCGCTCATCGGGCCGATCTCGATAACCTGGTCGAGCCCGAAGAGATGCGCGGGCACGCCGCTGTATACCGCATTGGCGAGTTCGAGATCATTCTTTCGAAAGGCTTTGATGAGTGCGGCGGCGTGAACTCCGGTTGCGGTGCGAAACGCGTCATGGCCGACGACCGGATAGTTCGGCGGAATCAGCGTGTGCGTGGCCTTGGCGACTTTTTCGCAATACTCCTTGAGCCGGGAGAGATCCTGCTGGATGAGACCCAGGAGTCGAAGATTGACGAGCATTAATTCCATGGGGGTGTTGCCGACGCGCTCGCCGAGGGCGTTGGCGGCGGCGTGAACCTGTTGCGCGCCGGCAGCGACGGCCGCGAGCGAATTGGCGATGGAGAGGCCGCGATCGTTGTGACCATGCCAATCCACGCGGATTTTTTCCCTGGATGGCCTCACAATTTCATCAACGGCGAACTTGACGAGACTGAACGCGCCGCTGGGAGTGGCGTGTCCCACGGTGTCGCAAAGAACGATGGCGCGCGCGCCGTTTCGAATGGCGACAGAGTATAGCCGCTTGACGGTATCGGGGTCGGTGCGAACCGTGTCTTCGGTGACGTACATGGACGGAAGCCCGTTCTCGACCGCGAACCTTACCGCTTTTTCGGTGATGCGCTCGAGGTGCTCGACCGTCCAGTCTTCCACGAGGCGGCGGATCGGGCTGGAGCCGAGGAACGTTGCAGCTTCAATGGCGACGCCGACGCTGTGCGAAATTTCCACGATGGGGCGAATGTCATTTTCATGCGTGCGCGCCGCACAGTTGGGCTTGATCTTCATCCGCTGCGTGGCGATTTCGCGGGCTAGCGCTTCGGTGTGCGCGAAGGCCCGCGGCCCGGCGCCCGGAAGACCGATATTGACAGAATCGATTCCCAGGGATTCCATCAGATGCAGGATTTCTATCTTTTCTTCGATGCTGGGGTCGAAGACGGAAGGATTTTGCAAGCCGTCGCGCAGGGTTTCGTCATTCATCAACACGCGCGTGCCCGGAGGAATCGCCGGCGGCGTGGCGACGTTCCAGTCGTAGATCCATTCGTTCTGCTGCACCGCGGGCCTCGTTGGCTGCAAAATCGATAACTCTAGTTGCGCAATGTGTAGCTCTGCGGCTGCTGCGCAGGATCCGGGCGGTACAGCGTCTTGCAGAATTCGCAGCGGTAAATCTCCGCTTTCTGACCAATCAGCGCCGCCACTTCCTTCGGGTAATCGTAGTAGCGCTTCAAGTGGCCGTTACAGAGCTTGCCCTTCTCGTCTTTTTCATCGCAGGCCCGCTGTTTGGGCTTGCGCGTCTTGATTTTGGGTGTAGCTGCGGTCTCTTCGGGCATGGAGCTCCTCTCTACAATCCGTGGTCACGGAAAAATGTTTTCATGGCACTGCGAGCGTTTCGCAATTTCGCGCCGATACCGCCGGAAAATTCAAATTGGAGAAAGGCATCCGCGGCGTGCTCCAGATCCGCACCATAACGGTACCACCAGGGCTTTTCGCGCCGCGGCAGGCCGTCGACATCAATGTATTTCATTTGCACCATTTCGAGGAGGCCGGCCTGGCCATGCGTGCGGCCCCAGCCGCTCGTTCCACAACTGCCGTGCGGCGCCTCCGCAATGGCAAAATAGCTGATGGCATCGTTCACCATGACCGCGCCAGCTCGGAGTTCCGCTGCCAAAGCCATTCCTCGAGCCGGGTTCTTTGTCCAGATGCTGGCCGCGAGCGCAAAGGGTGAATCGTTGGCTGCGCTGATCGCTTCCTTAGCATCTCTTACAACTTGTATCGCGAGGATCGGCCCGAAGGTCTCTTCTTGAAATAACTTCATGGAGGAATCGACACCCGCGACGACCGTGGGCTCAAAAAAGTTGGGCCCAAGCTCAGGGCGCGATCTGCCGCCACACAACACCTTCGCGCCGCGCGAGACGGCGTCGTCGACTAAATCGCTCATGCGTTGAACGTGCTGTGGCCGGATGAGCGGGCCGACGTCGGTGGAAGGATTGCTTCCCGAACCGAGACGGAGCCTTTTCGTTTTTTCCACACAGCGCGCCAGGAATTTATCCGCAGCGGTTTGCTCCACGAACAACCTCTCCACGGAAAGGCAGACCTGGCCGCAATTCGTGTAGCTGCCCCAGACGGCCGCGCTGGAGGCCACCTCAAGGTCCGCATCCTCAAGAACGATCATGGCATCCTTGCCGCCAAGTTCGAGCACCGAAGGAATTAGTTTTTTTGCGCAAGCTTCGGCAACGCGGCGGCCGGTAGCTACGCTTCCAGTGAACAACACTTTGTCCGGCGAGGCGTCGATCAAAGCCTGGCCGACTTCACCGCCACCCTGGACAACCGTGAGGAGATTCCCCAGGAACCCTGCGTCGATGAAAAGTTTCTCGATCAGCGACCCGCATTGCGGCGTGAAGTCGCTGGTCTTACACACCACCGCATTTCCCGCGGCGACGGCCGGGATGATCTGGCCGAGCGGGATCGCCAGCGGGTAGTTCCACGAAGAAATGATGGCAATAACACCGAGAGGATCGTAAGCCAGATAGCCACGTTTGGCTTTCGCGGCGGTGCTGTGATGCGGAACCCGCCGTGTGCGAAGAGCGCTTGCCGCGTTTCTGGACCAGTATTCCGCCGAATCGAGGGCAACGAAAATATCCGCAAAGAGGGCTTCCACGCGCGGCTTGCCGGATTCGTGTACAACGGCGTCCGCCAGTTCATTGCGTGCAGCCATAATGCGTTCGCGAAGCCCGCGCAACTTCGCGCATCGATCGCGGATCGGAAGCCTCGCCCAAATGCCCTGAGCCGCCCGAGCGCGCGAAACGATTTCCGGTAGCAGTGATGGCGGGGTTTTCTCAATATGTGCCAGTACTTCCCCCGTGGCCGGATTGATCGAAGGAAGCGTGTCGATGGGAACGGCCGTGGCAGCCATATCCGCGATTCTAACCGATTTTGCGGCTGGGATGTGCGCGTGGAATCTCTGCTCCTCCGCCCCTTGCCTCGGAACAGGAGTCAGATTCCTTCTAATAGCCTGCCTTCGGTGTGAACAGTTCCAGGTTTTCCGCCTTCCAGAGCATCGCGTCGTGGATCCGATTCCGGCCGCTGGGGTGGTCGAAGAAGATCCACTCTTCGAATGGACCGGGGTCCATCTTGCGATACTCGCCGAGATGAATGGCGGCCTGCGTGAACCCGTCCGGCTGCCGGCTGGCGTTCAGGCCGTACATGTCGGCTTCGTGTTCGTTCGTGCGGATGTGCGTGTTGAGGAATGGCGTGTATACGAAGGCAAAGAGCGAACCCAAAAGGAAGACCAGTGGAAGCACGGCCGGATCCCCAATTCCGCGCACCCGCCAACGTTCTCCCCAACGAGCGAGGGCGCGTTCGAGCGACCAGCGCAGCAAGGCGAAGAAAATCACAATGACAACAGAGAAATGGAGAATGTCCTTGGCAATGTGATGAAGAACGTAGTGCCCCATCTCATGGCCCATCACCGACTGAATCTCCTCGGGCGAACCGCGGCTTAGGAGATTGTCGTTGAGAGTAATGCGCATGGTTTGGCCATAGCCGCTGACGTTCGCGCTCATGCGCGTGGTCTGGCGCGAGGCGTCCATCTGGTAGACCTTTTGCGCAGGAATCCCATTGGCGCGCGCGAGGCTCAGGATGGGCTGCGTGATCTTTGGATCTTCGAGCACCGTATATTTATTGAGGAGCGGGAAGATGAACACCGGCGCAATCATGATGAAGAAAATTAGAAAGACAACCGAGACACCGGCACCGCAGATCCACCAAGTCCGCGGCAGGCGGCGGACCACGCCGAAGAGCACTATTGAGACGACTCCACCGAGAACGACGTTCACCAGAAGAAGGATGAGTTGGTCGCCTAGCCAGGGGAGGAGAGTCTGTGTCGCCAGCCCGTACTGCCGCTCTCGAAAGTAACCCTCATACAGCGCAAGCGGAGTCCCCAGGATTGTGGTAACGATCAAGAATTCCGTCCAATAGATCAACGCCTGGAATGGCTTGAAGCGTGTCACGCGCTCTGTGAAGTCTCTCATTGCGGCGGACCAGCCAAAGTGCAGCAGCAAAAGATAGATTGCCGCACCATAGAGGAAATCCCAGAGGATCAGCCAGTATCCGCCTTCGAAGTAAGCATCGGAACGCGAGCGCGCGCTGGCGGGAATTTCAGCCAGGTAGGCGTTGGTCGCGGCATCCGCGTCGAAATGTTCAGAAGGCTGCGCGGCGGCGGGAACTTGAATTACGTCCGGCATTACGGTGGCGGGCTTCGCACCGGGTCCCGGTGATTGCTGTGCTTGAGAAACGCTCACGCATGCGAGTAGCGCGAGAACGACCGGCCCGGCGAAGATGGTCTTGCGAAAAATCATAGTTGCTCCCGTGAACATGCCTTTGTGGAATGCTCTCACACCCTTGTGGCGAGTCTCTGGCAAACCCTGTACGAGGCAGAACCAAAAATAGTTTCGCCGCTAACGAGAAAATCTCAGGGTTTGCCCAGCCGCCAGGCCTCTTCGTGTTGGACTTCGACCATCACAAGGCCCTGAGATGGCACGGTGGGACCGGACTTAGAGCGGTCTCGGAGTTCGTACAAACGATCGATATCCGCAGGCGTGAGTTTCCCGCGCCCCACGTCGAGCAGCGTGCCCACCATCTTGCGCACCATATAACGAAGGAACGAGCGTCCGCGAACGGTAAAGACCAGCTCTTCGTCGTCAGCGGTGCGCACCAGCTCAGTCGAAAAGATTTCGCGCTCGGTGGACCGCTCTTTGTCGTCCTCTTCGGAGCCTGTCGAAGCCGCAAACGAAGCAAAGTCGTGCTTACCAACAAATCGGGCCGCGGCGGCGCGCATGGCGTCTTCGTCGAGCGGAAACGGATAGTGGAGCACGTAACGCCAGACCATCGGCGGCACGACTTTCCCGCGATACAGCCGGTAGCCGTAGGTCTTGCCCTGCGCCGACCAGCGCGCATTGAAATCTGGGCCGACCTCCTCGGCCGTGGCGATTCGAATCGTCGGAGGGAGCAAGGCGTTCAAGGCACGCTGAAATTCCTGCGCCGACAAATGCGATTGCGTTCGAAAGCTCCCGACTTGGCCAAGCGCGTGAACGCCGGCGTCGGTGCGTCCCGCGGCGTGCACAACGACGTTCTCCTGCGTCAGGCGCCGCAACACGCCAACGATTTCTCCCTGAATCGTCGGCTTGTTCGCCTGAATCTGCCAGCCGTGGAAATCGGTGCCGTCGTACGCGATGCTGAGCTTGAAATAACGCATGGAAAGAAAGTTATCAGTTTTCAGTCATCAGTATTCAGAGGAGGGCTGAGTTCTAGCAAGTTCTTAATTAGCGCTAGGGCGCGGTGCGAACGAAGCGGCTCCCCGGCTTCACCGCTACGCTGCCGCCGCGGCAGAGCGGGCAATCTTCTTCTTCATAGCTGGCAATGGGCAATTGGATCAACGACTGCGCTTCCACTTCGAAGTCGATCTTCCCGCCGCTTCGATCGATCAGCGCTCCGGCAGCGACGACGCGGGCACCGGCCTCTTCGACGACTCGAATGGCTTCCTGTGTCGAGCCACCGGTAGTCCACACATCCTCAACGACGAGAACATGCTGGTCTGGACTCAGCGAGAATCCCCGTCGCAGTGTCATCATGCCGCTGGCATCGCGCTCCACAAAGAGCGCAGGCGTTCCACCGCCGGGCGAGTTCTTCGACTCAAGCAGCGCCCGAGCGACCTCCTGCCCGATAATGAGCCCGCCCATGGCCGGCGAGACGACCGCCTCAATCCTAGCATCAGAAAAGAGGGCCGCCAGTGCCTGCCCCAGCTTTTCGGCGAAGCGCGGATATTGTAGGACAAGCGCGCACTGCACGTACGTGCCGCTGTGGAGCCCGCTGGAAAGCTCAAAGTGCCCATGGCGGATGGCACCCGCCGTCTCGAACAGTTTCAGCAATTCTTCGCGTTTTAGCATTCGGCCCAGCTAACCGCTGGAAACTCCTAACCGTCGAAATGTCAGCAGCCTAGCCGCCGCTCCATGCGTTGTCAAGGAAGAGCACCCCTGCTAGACTGCTTTTTTCACGAGTCAGTGCGGCGCGGCCTTCCCGACAGTTTCTCGACCGTCCAAGGTGGGGTGACCGCGAAACTGTCAGTTTTCGGTGGTGACCCCAAAACGGTCAACTTCTTGAAACAAATTCCATTCTGCGAGCGTTTTACAGAGTTGAGTCAACATAAATTAAGCCCCTTGGGGGATGAATCTTGAAGGTAAGGAGCACTATGAAGACGCTGTATGCTCGACCGCTGTTGGCTGCCATACTGGCCGTAACGCTCGTAGGAGGGCCCATTTCCCCGGCCTTCGGGCAGGAAGCGCCGCAAAATCCGCAAGCAGCTCCCGCCAGGACGGCCACGCCAATCGTGCCGGTCTCTCTTGGCTCGGCGAAGTACAACTATAGCCGTGCGCCCAAGCCTTTTCCGAACCTTCTCGCTCCCTACAGTCCCATCAAGATAGAAGAGCCCGGCCTCACCAATTCTCCCCGCATCGACCAACTCATCCATGACGGAAAGCTGGAGTTGAGCATGCAAGAGGCGGTGGAGCTGGCGCTGGAAAACGGCATGGACATCGTGGTGCAACGTTATAACCCTTGGTTCGCGGACACGGGCATCCTCAAGGCACAAGCGGGAGGCTTTGGCGGCGTCACTCCGGGTGCAGTATTAGGGGGGTCGAGCGCGAGCAATCCGCTGCTGAATTACGATCCGGTGATCACCACGACCCTCAGCGTCGACGACCGCAATGTTCCGGTCAACAACCCCTTGACTTCTGGTACCGGCACGGGGCTTTCCTCGCTGGCCAGACTGACGTTGCATACTTCCACGTTCAACACACAGTATTCCCAGGGTTTCCAGACCGGAACGACGTTCTTTTCCTTCTGGGACAACACGCGCTCTTCCTCCACTTCGGCCGCCAACCTCTTCAACCCTTCTGTGCAATCTTCGATTTTCGTCGGATTCCAGCAACAGTTACTGAATGGCTTCGGACGCTCCGTCAACTCACGAAATATCCGTATCGCCAAGAACAACCGCAAGATCGCGGACTGGGCCTTCACCCAGCAGGCCATCACCACCGTCACGAACACCATCACCGCTTACTGGGAACTGGTCTTCGCCAGGGAAAACGTCAAAGTTCAGCAACAAGCGGTGACCGTGGCCGAGAAACTCTATAACGACAACAAGAAGCAGTTGGAAATCGGCACGATGGCTCCGCTCGACGTGACCCGCGCCGAATCCGAACTGGCCACCGACCGCCAAAACCTGATCGTGGCGCAGACCGTGCACCTTCAGAATCAGCAGATTTTAAAGAACGCCATCAGCAAGAATCCGCTCGCGCCCAATTTGGTGAACGTCGAGATTATTCCCACGGAATTGCCGGCACGCCCAGAAGCCATCGAAGCTCCCTCGTTTGAAGAAGCCGCTAAGGAAGCATTTGCGAAGCGGCCGGAACTGCAAGAAGAGGCGCTCAATCTGCAAAACGGAGAGATCGACATCAAGGCCACGCGGAACGCACTGCTGCCGACGGCAACTCTTTCGGCGCAATATGGATCCGTCGGGCTCGCTGGGAATCAGCCGATTTTGGGGACACCCGCAACCGTATCGACCGGCATTCCGATTGTCGACAGCACCGGCACCCCCGTCGCTCCAAACGAGTTCCTTGGCACGCAAAAGTCTCCGTTGATCGGGGTCTCCAAGGCCGGCTTCGGCGACGCCATGAGTTCCGTGTTTCACAATAATTTCCCCGATTATCAGGTGTCCTTGAACGTGCAGATTCCTATCCGCAACCGTTCGGCGCAGGCGGACAACCAGCGCGCTATCCTTACGCAGCGTTGGCTCGAGGCGCAGTTGCAGCAATTGAAGAACGCCGCGCTGCTCGACGTCCGCAACACCTACATCGCGCTCACCCAGGACCGCGCCCAGGTCGACGCCGCCAGCAAGGCGCGCGAGCTGCAGCAGCAAACGTTTGATGCGGAACAGAAAAAGTATCAGCTCGGGGCATCGACGGTATACCTCGTTATTCAGACGCAACGCGACCTTATCGCTGCCCAAGGCACGGAACTGCGCGCCCTGGCCAATCTCGCCGAAGCTAAGGCCAATTACGAGCGCGCTGTCGGGCGTACCCTCGAAGTCAATCGTGTCACCATCGCCGATGCCAAGACTGGTGAAGCCGAGCGCGAAACCCTTATCCCCGGTACGCTGCATGGACAAGTGGTTGGTACGGAGAAACTCTTCTCCAACTCCGGCCAGAAATAACGCAACGCTCTCTCATTCAGGGCGTCCGGAGGATCACATCCGGGCCGGCTTTTTTCCCTTTTTTTGTGAGCCGCGGAGGGATGGTCCTGTTCACTCTCCGCTGCGTGTCTGTGCAGGAAGCCTCGCTCCAACTCCGGAAATTCGTGCTTCTGACGGAAAATTCATCTTCTGGAAGAGGCTCTCGAAGCGCGGGGTGCCGCGAAGAGGCTTCAGGTTGTGGCCAATCTTGAACCACAACATTCCCCAGCATCGTTCGTGGTACGATTTCTCGTAGAGATCCATTGCCTTATCGTTTTCACCGAGCCCCAGATAGATGGTTGCTGAATAATTGGGCGCCACGTAGTGTTTCTCTGCTAGCTCTTCAAGCCGTTGCAGAACTTTCATGGCGTCTCGGCGGCGGCCGGCCATCCCGTAAGCATGACCCAGCGCAGACCACAGCGCCGCCACATCCGAGATTCGTACGGCCCGCTCGAATTCCACAATTGCTTCGGCATATTTTCCCTCTGCTTCGAGCACCCATCCGATATCGTGGTGCGCCAGGGCGAAATTCGGTTCCAGTTCCAGTGCCTTGCGGAAGTGCTGCAGAGCTTCGTCATAGCGCTGCAGATAGTGGTATGGCAGGCCTGCCTCGACGTTGATAATCAGCGAGAGGGGATCCAGATCCAGAGACTTGCGCCCTTCGATGATGGCTTCTTCCTCGCGGCCCATCAAGCGAAGGAACTGACCATACCACTGATGAGCGGTCGCGTAGTTCGGATTCAAGGCAATGGCCCGCTGGAACTCGGCCTCCGCTGCGTTCCAATCCCAGTCATAACTAAATTTTACGTACGCCAGCGAGGTGTGCGCCTCGGCCAGGGAGCTGTCGAGCTCCAGCGCCTTCTCGGCCGCCACTCGTGCCTTGGGGAAGACCTCGACCGCAGCCACATCACCGATCACGCCGAGCGAGCAATACGCATCCGCGAGCCCGGAATACGCAAGAGCATAGTTGGGATCGAGTTCGGTTGCCTGACGCAAATGCACAATGGCCCGCTCCAGCCCGGCTACGCTGCGCTGATTCCAATAGAAACGCCCTTCCAGATAGGCCAGGTACGCGTCCGGATTTGTCGAGCGCGTGCTGGGCACCGGTTGGTGCGAAGCTGCTGCAAGCTCCATGCGAATCCCCGAAGCGATGGCGCGTGCAAAATCGTCCTGCAAAGACACCAAATCCTGGACGGTCCGGTCATAATCCTCAGACCACAGATGAGTTTGATCCTTGACGCGAACCAATTGTATCGTGATTCGGAGCCTTTCGCCCGACTGCCGCAGGCTGCTTTCGACCACATATTCCACGCGAAGCTCACTGCCGATCTGACTTACCGTCTTTGTGGAGCGCTTATAGGTCATCGCCGATGTGCGCGCGATCACACCCAGCCTGTCCGGGTTGATTCTGCCAAGCTGAGCAATGATGCCCTCCGTAAGCCCATCGCCGATGAATTCGCGCTCCACATTTCCAGTGAGGTTTTGCACCGGCAGGACGGCGATCATGATGCGCGGCGCAATCGCAGGTCTGCTGCGGTATCGAGCCCAATAAAGATATCCGGCTGAAACCAACAAGACTGCCAGCGCGCTCGCCGCGGTCCACTCGAGTCGCCACTTACGAGTGATGGCCGGGAACCTTGCGGGCAGTGCGCTTGCGTCGATTGGTTCTGCCGGGCTCGATGCCGTGGAAGCACTATCCCCGGGTTCCTTGTGAATCGGCGCTACAAACCGATACCCGCGCTTCGGAACAGTAAGAATGTAGGCATGCCCCTCGGGAGTGTCGCCAAGCGCCTTTCGCAAGACCGAGATACTTCTCGTGAGGGTACTTTCTTCGACAAAAGTATCCGGCCAGACCCGTTCCAACAGCTCTTCCTTGGTAGCTACATTAGCCTGACTCTCTACCAGAAGAATTAGGACATCAACCGCCTTTGGATATAGCGTCACCATCTTGCCGGCGCGAAACAGTACGCGCGACCGGGCGTCGAGACGGAACTCTCCGAAAACGTAACAACTCGCCGACGGCATGAAATCACGCAGAATGCCTTAATTATCCGAAAATTATCACCTTTTGGTAAGGATTTCCAGAGCGGCTTGCGGCTCAATCAGGGGGTTGGAGGGTAGAAGGGAATCTTTGAGAAACAACAGACCCTGGCCCAAAAATCTGCTTCAGGAGGAGAGATGAACTACAAGTATGCATTCTTTACCACGCTTTTGGTTTCGGGAGCACTCGTTATGGGGTCGCGGAGCGCCCCGCCGCAGGAGAAAACCCGCACGCCCGCCGACGGCCATGACATCCATGTCCTGGCTCCCCACATGATGGATGGCAAAGTGATGGGGCCCTACCATCACTACTGCAAACCCGTATCGAGCGACGTACTTGAATGCCTGATCTATGAATCCACTGAACCCAACGCCCTGCTCAAACAGGTCGAATACTTCGTCGCTAAAGGCGTTTCGCGGCCAAACGTTTCCCTCGAGAACTGGAACAAGTTCTACCACGATCACGCGGTTGAAATTGCCACCGGCCGCGTTCAGGTTCTTGACCGTTCACCCGAGGAGGCCAAGAAAATAGCCGAAGCCGCCGCTCAAACCGACGGCATCATCTTTCACCTTTGGTATCCAGACGACGCGAAGGCCCCAAACGGAACCGTCAAGCACGCGCAGTCTGTGGGCCACAAGGAACTGACCGCCAAGGAGTACAACGCCAAATAACAACAGTCTGACCATAACCGGTCCGTCAGAATTATCCGGACCGGCTGCTGGCTTTGTCCGCCCTGTGCTTCAACTATTTGCCTTTTCCCTGCGTTGCCTCCGCGCCGCCCTTGCCCCTTTCGTACCTTTCGAATAGCATTAAATTCTCGGGCGATTTGTATGGTTGTTTGATTCGACCTCGGGAATAACGCGCATGAGCGAACAGTCCAAAGGAACCACGCAGGCCCCGGCCCCCGCAGAGATATCTCCAGTAGATCGAGCGCCCTCCGCCAAGGAACAAGCCTGGAAGAAAAACACCCTCCGGCCGGCGCTGGAAAAAAGCCCCGAGAGACAGCCCGAATTCACCACCATTTCCGGGCATCCCATTCGCAGGCTCTATAGCAGAGCGGATCTGCCGAATTGGGACCCTGACCGGGATCTAGGCTTTCCTGGCGAGCCCCCGTATACGCGCGGGATTCATTCCGCGATGCACCGCAGTCGGCTTTGGACCATGCGCCAGTTCGCGGGCTTCGGAACCGCCGAAGACACCAACCAGCGGTTCCGCTATCTCCTCGCGCAGGGCCAGACCGGCCTTTCCACGGCCTTCGACTTGCCTACTCTGATGGGCTACGACTCCGATCACGCGCTCTCGGAAGGAGAAGTCGGCAAGTGCGGCGTGGCCATCAGCTCGCTGGCGGACATGGAAGTGCTCTTCGACAAAATTCCCCTCGCCAATGTCACCACCTCGATGACCATCAATTCACCGGCTGCTGTCATCTGGGCGATGTATCTGGCCGTGGCCGAAAAGCAGGGCGCGGACTGGAAGAAAATTTCCGGCACGCTCCAGAACGACATATTGAAGGAATACATCGCGCAAAAGGAATACATCTATCCACCGGAACCTTCGATGCGGCTGGTAATCGACACGTTCGAATTCGGCGTCAAGAACACGCCCAAGTTCAACACCATTTCGATCAGCGGCTACCACATCCGCGAGGCCGGCTCGACCGCCATTCAAGAACTGGCCTTCACACTGCGCGATGGCCTTGAGTATGTCGAATGGGGAATGCGCCGCGGCCTCGACGTGGATCAATTTGTGCCGCAGCTCTCCTTTTTCTTTAACGCGCACAATGATTTCTTCGAGGAGATCGCCAAGTACCGCGCGGCGCGCCGCATCTGGCACAAAACCATGATCGCGCGCTACAAATCAAAGAATCCCCGCTCCTGGGCGCTGCGATTCCACACGCAGACCGCTGGCTGCTCCCTGACCGCCCAACAACCCTACAACAACGTCGTCCGCACCGCGATTCAAGCCCTCGCCGCAGTGCTTGGCGGAACCCAATCACTGCACACAAATTCCCTTGATGAAGCCTGGGCGCTGCCGACGGAGTTGGCCGCGACCATTGCTCTGCGCACACAGCAAATCATCGCCCACGAAACCGGCGTCACCAACACTGTCGATCCGCTCGGCGGCTCCTACTTCGTCGAAACTCTCACCAACGAAATCGAGCGTGGAGCGTGGGACTACATCGCGAGAATCGACGCCATGGGCGGCATGGTCGCCGCCATCGAGCGCGGCTACCCGCAGCGGGAAATCGCCGAAGCCTCTTACCGTTACCAGATGGCTGTCGACAAAAAAGAAAAAATCATCGTCGGCGTGAATGATTTCGTAGCCGAAGAAAAGCCGTTGGAAATTCTGCAAATTGACGAGACGGTTGCCCACCGCCAAGGCGCCCGATTGAAAAAGCTCCGTGCCGACCGCTCCAAGGCCGAAGTCGATCGCCGCCTCAATGCCCTCCGCACTGCCGCCAAAGGCAAAGATAACCTCATGCCGTTCATCTATGATGCCGTAAAATGCTACGCCACCCTCGGCGAAATCTGCGACGCCCTCCGCGAGGTCTTCGGCACCTACGAAGAAGTCGCCATCACCTGACCCATGCTAGAGAAAAAAATCCGAGTGTTGATTGCCAAGCCGGGATTGGATGGCCATGACCGCGGCGCAAAAATAATCGCCCGTGCATTGCGCGACGCCGGCATGGAAGTCGTTTACACCGGCTTGCGCCAGACCCCGGAAATGATCGCCTCCGCTGCCGTACAGGAAGATGTCGACGTAATCGGCCTCTCGATTCTCTCCGGCGCGCACAATACCATCTGCCCCCAACTGATGAAACTGCTCCACGACAAAGGCATGAGCGACGTCACTGTCCTCGTCGGAGGCATCATCCCCGAAGCCGATATCCCGGCCCTGAAACAATCCGGCATCGCCGAAATCTTTCTCCCGGGAACCTCCACGCAAGACATCGTGGACTTCATCCACAAGCGCGTCGCGCACCCATAGTCGCGGTCCCCTACACAATCGAGAAAATTAACCGGCGAATTTTCCGTTCCGGTACATCTTCCGCTGCTGGCGATGAATCTGCTTGATTCTCTGTTTTTCTTCCTGTCTTGCTTGTGGATCTATTTTCCTCCGGAGGAATTCCTGCTCGCGCAAGAGTTTCCGCCGGTTTTCAACGCGTGCCGGATCCAGTGTGCCTGCGCTCAGCGCCGCCAGGACCGCACATCCCAGCTCCGCTTCATGACGGCAATCGCCGAATCGGCACTGTGCCGCCAGCAAATCAATGTCGGCAAAGACTTGCGCAACACCGCTTTCCGCTTCCCACAGTTGCATCTCGCGCAGGCCCGGCGTGTCCATCAGAAGTGCTCCGCACGGCAAAACAAAAAGTTCACGCGTTGTCGTGGTGTGCCGTCCCCGGTTATCACTCTCGCGAACCGGCTGCACTTCCTGAACCGTATGTCCTAGAAGCCGGTTCGCAATCGTTGACTTGCCTACACCGGAGGAGCCCAGGAGCACAAACGTGTGCCCTGGTCTGAGCAACCCCTCCAGTTCGCCAAACCCCTGACCCGTTCTCGCGCTGACGACGCACACCGCTGTGCCCATCGCCACGTGCCCCATCCCGGCCTTCCCGCGTGCCTTCTCGCAAGCGTCCACTTTGTTCAACACGATGACCGGCCTCGCCCCAGACTCCCAGCACTGCGCGAGATACCGTTCGATGCGCCGCGTATTGAAATCGCCGTCCAATGCGGACACCAGCAATGCCGTGTCCACGTTCGCCGCGATTACCTGCTCTTTCACCTTCTTCCCTGGCGATTTGCGCACAAATTTGCTCCGCCTCGGCAAAACTTCCTGGATCACCGCGGGCGTGTCCGCGCCATGGAGTTCCGCCACCACCCAATCCCCGACTGCCGGCCAGTCTGCGCCCTCGTCCGCGGCAAGACGCAGCTTGCCGTTGGCTTCAGCCCAGCGTTCGCCGAAGTCTCCCGCGACCCGCCAGAATTTCCGTTGCTGTGCAACAACGCGCGCCGGTACTGCATTTTCCCAGTCGCTGCCCCGCCAAAACGCTTCGAAGTACGAATTCCATCCCCATCCTTCAATCGACACTTGATGATCCTCCCGCGGCCATGGTCCAGCACTCGGCCGCCGCCGGTGCCCATGAAAACAGCATCGCTTTTAATAGGATTTGAAATGCGGGAAGGGGTGACGCAGTCAGTTTATGCAACCCGCGGAGACACACCCACCCGCCACAACTTTGCTAGTGGTTGGCACAGGCGCCTCCGGGGTTAAAATGAAGGCCCCTGCAGCTCCGCGGGAACCTTCTTAATTCAATCCTAGCGGCGGGCCCGGCCGGAGTCAACACTCGAAACATTCGAGATCAGTGAACGATTTTCCCGTCGGTGTCGCGAATCTCAGCCTTGCCAAGGTTGAGTCTCTTCATGTCCTCTTCGATCTTCGCCCGGTCACCTAACGCAAGAACGATCATCTTTTCCGGCTGAATGTATTTCTGTGCCATGGCCTGCGCTTGCTCGATAGTCACGGCATTGATGCGATCCGGCAGCGTCGAGTAGTAGTCCAGAGGCAAATCGTAAGTGAAAAGCTCGGCGAAGCTCGCGGCCGCGTCCGTGCCGCGTTCGAACCGCCCCGGCAGCGACCGTGCGATGGAATCCTTCGAAAGAATGAGTTCCCCGGGAGTCATCTGCGTGTCGCGCATCCGTTTCAGCTCGTTGAACACTTCCGAAGTCGCCGGCGCGGTCACGTCTGTCCGCACATCCGAGAACACGATGAAAGGCCCTGGAGCGCGATGATAGTTGAAGAACGATCCGGCACCGTACGTGTACCCGTGAGCTTCGCGCAAGTTCATGTTAATCCGGCTGGAAAACAGCCCGCCGAGATCCGTATTCATCACCTCAACGGCGGCGTAGTCCGGTGTAGACCGCGCCAACCCCATCGAGAAGCACACTAGCGTCGTCTGCGGCGCTCCCGGACGGTCCACAAGAATTAGCTTGGCATCCGTTGTCTCCGGAGAACCGATTACCGCGGCAGCCGGCCTCCCTGCCTTCCACGCGCCGAACTGCTTTTCGAGCAGTGGCCTCAATGCGGCCAGTTTGATGTTTCCCGTAACCACCAGAACTGCATCGTCCGGAAAATAATTCTGCTGCCAGAAATGCAGCAGATCCTCGCGCGATGTTGCTTTGATGGATTCCGCGCTGCCGCTGTCCGGATATCCATACGTGTGGTGCGGTCCAAAAAGCGCCGCAGTCAGGACACGGAACGCCAAGGCAAATGGCTGGTCTTTTTCCTGCACAATCCCGGTCAGCCGTTCGGAGCGAACACGTTCGATCTCCGCCTGCGGAAAATTCGGATGGAGCGCAACATCGGCGAGCAGTTCCAGCGCATCGGGAAAATTCCGTGAGAGTGAGCGCGTGGATATTCCAGTCGTGTCGGTCCCCGCGCCTGAATTCAGCGTCGCGCCCAGGTCCGCCGCGCGATCCGCGATCTGCAGCGCGGAACGCGTTGTTGTGCCCTGCTGCAGCATCCGCGCCGTCATGCTCGCAAGCCCCGGCCGGTCCACAGGGTTAACTCCGCTCCCCGCGTGCAAAACCAGGTTCGCAGCCACCAGCGGCAATCCCGGTCTTTCGCTGTACAGCACCGTCAATCCATTGGAGAGCTTGAATTTCTCCGGCACAGGCAGGTGCAACGCGCCGGCAGGACCCGCCTGGGGCGCATCTTTCCGCCACTCCGCATCGGGGTTCACCGCTTCTCCATTATTCTTGGATGCGTCCTTCTGTTCCGCCTTCGGCGTCGCCACTTCAGGCCCCAGATCCTGCTTCCCCGGCAGGCCGTAGATCACCGCGCGTTGATTGCCATTGAGCTGGCCCGCGACGAACGCTTGAATCGATTCGATTGTGGCATTTTCGTACCGCCCGACATCCGCCGCTAGAAAATCCGGCGTTCCCAAATAGTGGTTATAGCTGTTCAGCCGGTCCGCGACGCCGCCGAATCCGCCCAGCGTCTCGAGTCCCGCGATGATTCTCGATTCGATCACGTTTCGCGCCCGCGTGAGCTCTGACGCTGTCGGCCCCTCCTTACGAAACGCGTCCAACTCTGCATTGATCGCTTTCTCGAGATCTTCCGGTTTTACGCCGACTTTGGCCGTCGCCTGCACTTCAAACACCGAGCCGAGAATCAGCGACTGCTGATTCACCGTCACGTCCTGCGCAATCTGCTTTTCGTAAACGAGCCTTTTGTACAAGCGGCTGGATTTTCCTCCGCCAAGAATCGTGGCTGTGAGATCCGCTTCCGCATCGCCCGGTTTGAAGATCGGAGAGGTCAGCCATCCCATGTAAACACGTGGAAGCTGGACGTTATCTTGAATCACTGCGTGACGCTCAGAAGTAATCGGCGGCGTGTGAGCCTTGATCTTGGGCACGCCTTCGCCCCGTTTCAGCGGCGCAAAATATTTTTCCACCAGTTCGCGCGCTCTCTGGGGATGGAAATCGCCAACGATCGCCAGGCTCGCATTGTTCGGCGCGTAATAGAGCTTGAAAAAATTTCGCACGTCCTCGAGCTTCGCAGACTGAATATCGAGGTGCGAACCAATCACTTCACCGTAATAAGGATGCTCTTTCGGAAAGAGCTGGTGAAACAGCCCCTCTTCCACTACGCCGTACGGAGCGTTCTCAACACTTTGCCGCCGCTCATTGCGGACTACGTCCTGCTGGTTCGCGAGGTTCGCCTGGTCCAGCTTGTCCGGCAAATAACCCATGCGGTCGGACTCCAGCCATAGCGCGAGCTCCAGCTGATTCGAAGGCAACGTTTCGAAATAATTCGTCCGGTCAAAATCGGTCGTCCCATTGATGTCCGAAGCGCCCGCCGCTTCCAGATAGTGGAAGTGCGAACTTCCCGGCACGTGTCGCGATCCCTCGAACATCATGTGTTCGAATAGATGAGCAAAACCCGTGCGCCCCGGGAGTTCGTTCGCCGGCCCCACGTGGTACCACAAATTCACCGCCACCATCGGCAGCCGGTGATCTTCGGAGAGGATCACTTCCAGCCCGTTTTCCAGCTTGTACTTTTCGAATTTCAGTTGCGGCACTTCGAGTGGTGCCGGTTTGGCCGCGGCCGGCTTTGCGGATGCTGCTACTGCCGCTTTCGCGGGCGCCTTTTCCGGAGACCCCGCCGGCGTTTGCGCGGACAACGAATTCGCGAGGGCCAGCAACGTAAACAAACCAAACGATAATGCGTTCTTGCGAAGAAGCCTCATAACGGTGTCCTCTCGATACGACGCAATATGACGATTAGGCAACGGACAACAGGCGCGGACGTCCTCAAAAGCCCAGCCGTTAGCTTACCTTGCTTCTGAATGAGTGCAAGCACTTTACGTTTTTGAATCACCCTGAGGGACGCGCGGCGGTTCGCACAACCGCGGTCAAAACTCGTATACTGTCACGGCTTGGTTTGTTTAAGTATTCGAATCCGGAATTTTTCTCAACGATTTCTTGCCCGTGAGGTCTTCGCGTGTCTGCTTCGGTTCTGAAAACGAGTGCAAATCGGAAGTCTCCTGAATTCGAAAAGAACGCCCGCCGCGTCGCTGATTTGCTGACAATAATCAAGAACGAGGAGGAACAAATTCGGCAGGGTGGCGGCGCAAAGGCCATCGAATCGCAGCACAACAAAGGCCGGCTTACGGCCCGTGAGCGCATCGCCAGGTTGATCGATCCGGGTTCGCACTTTTTTGAATTGGGAATCTACGCGGCGTTCGAAATGTACGAGGAATGGGGCGGCGCACCGTGCGCCGGAACGATTACCGGATTGGCGAAAGTGTGCGGGCGCACTTCCATGCTCATTGCGAATGATGCGACCGTGAAAGCAGGCGCATTTTTCCCGATGACCGCAAAGAAAGTGATTCGCGCGCAAAACATCGCCATCGAAAACAGAATTCCCACCATCTATCTGGTGGATTCCGCGGGAGTTTTTTTGCCCCTGCAGGAAGATGTTTTTCCGGATATCGATGATTTTGGGCGCGTCTTCCGGAACAATGCGGTGATGAGCGCGATGGGGATTCCGCAGATCACTGCGATCATGGGCATGTGCGTCGCGGGCGGCGCGTACCTCCCGGTGATGTGCGATCACATTTTGATGACCGAAGGCTCGGGATTGTTTTTGGCGGGACCCGCCCTGGTCCAAGCCGCGATCGGCCAGAAAACTTCTGCGGAAGATCTGGGCGGAGCGAAAATGCACGCGCAAATCAGCGGCACCGTGGATTTCCGCGAGCCCGACGATGACGCATGCATCAAGGTGATTCGCGTTCTGGTCGACAAAATGGGAGCGCCGAACCCTTCGCCCTTCAGCCACGTGAAATCGCGCGACCCGCTCTATTCAGGTGACGACATCTACGGAATATTTTCAGGCGATCCCGGAAAGCAGTATGACATGCGCGAAATTATTGCGCGCCTCGTGGACGCGAGCGAATTCGAGGAATATCGCGAGGAGTATGGCGAGACTCTTCTTTGCGGTTACGCGCGAATTGGTGGTTGGGCCGTCGGAATTGTCGCCAACCAGAAAAAGCATGTGCAGACGCTCGCGCGCGGTTCAGACCAGAAGCGCATCGAATTTGGCGGCGTAATATACACCGAGTCCGCCGAAAAAGCCGCGCGCTTCATTCTCGATTGCAACCAGAACCGCATTCCGATTATTTTTCTGCACGACGTAAACGGTTTCATGGTCGGCAAAGACGCGGAGTGGAGCGGCATTATTCGCGCCGGCGCAAAAATGGTGAACGCCGTGGCGAACAGCGTGGTCCCCAAGATCACGGTGATTTGCGGCGGCAGCTTCGGCGCGGGAAATTACGCCATGTGCGGGAAAGCCTACGACCCGCGCTTCATGTTCGCGTGGCCTACGGCCCGCTTCGCGGTGATGAGCGGCGACGCCGCGGCCAGCACCCTAGCCGAAATAAAACTGAAACAGCTCGAGCGCGAAGGCAAAAAAGTCGACGAGAAACTAAAGAAAGAATTGTACGAATCCGTGCGCGCCACTTACGAACGCCAAACCGATCCGCGTTACGCCGCCGCACGCCTTTGGGTCGACGCGCTGATCGATCCCGCCCACACCCGCGACGCAATCATTTGGGCCCTCGAAGCCGCTTCGCTGAATCCGCACGTTCCGGAACTCAAGACCGGGGTCTTGCAAACCTAATGGGCAAACGCGGAATCATTTCGCTTCCACTGCGCTGTGGCTGGCGGGTTTTCGCAATTTGTAGCAACCACCAAATAATGCAACTCCGCGCCACGAATCCAAATGCTCCTCGAGGGTACACTCCCAACGTATTAGGCAGTCGCTTCCTGCGTCTTACTGATCCCGATCGCCGTCGGCCCAGGTATGGTGATTGATGATTTTGGGCGATGGAAAAGCAAGAGAACTGATGAGCAAAAACGTTAAGCTGATCGAGTGCCCGAGGGATGCGTGGCAGGGGTTGCCCGATTTTATTCCGACCGAATACAAGGCGGAATATTTGATGGCGCTTGCGCTTGCGGGATTCAAGCACATTGATGCCGTAAGTTTTGTTTCCCCGAAGCATGTGAAGCAGATGGCGGATAGCGAAGAGGTGATGGCCAAGCTGAACGCTTCCCTTCCCGCCGGTGTCGAGTTGCCGGAAATTATTGGAATTGTCGTGAACGAAAAAGGAATGAAGCGGGCGCTGGCTACGCCGGGCGTGACGACGATTGGATATCCGTATTCGATTTCGGCATATTTTCGGCGAGCAAATGCCAACATGACGCGAGACGAATCGCGCCTGCTCGTAGAACAATTGAAGAAAGAAACTGCGACGACAAATCGCGGCCTGGTGATTTATATTTCGATGGCGTTCGGAAATCCTTACGACGAACCGTGGGGGCCGGAGATCGTGGCAGACACTTTGGAGTGGTTGAAGGATATTCGCGTGCGAACGGTTTCTCTGGCGGATACGGTGGGCAGCGCGCCGCCGCAGCTCGTCGGAGATCTGTACCGCGGCGTGAAGGATCACGTCGCGGGGATCGAGCTCGGAGTTCACTTGCACAGCCGCCCGGAACATGCGGAAGAAAAGATCCTCGCGGCCTACGAAGCGGGATGCCGCCGGTTCGACGGCGCGTTGACGGGACTTGGCGGTTGCCCTTTTGCGGGAGACAATCTGGTGGGCAACATCGCAACAGAAGATGTGCTCGTGGCGTTGCGGAAGGCGGGTGCTGATCCCGGAATCGAATCGTCACGGCTGACAAAGGCGCTCGAAATGACGAACGAGATTCGCGCGAAGTACGCGCACGCACCGATCGTGAATTGAGGAGGTGTTTCTCGATATGTATTCCACACTTCTTCTCGAAATAAGCGGAAATCTCGCCACCATCACGCTCAACCGGCCGGAAAAGCGCAACGCCATTTCCACGCAAATGATGGCGGAACTGCAGACGGCATTCGACGAGATCGAAAGAAGCCACGCGCGTGTAGCGATTCTGACCGGAGCGGGCAAAGCATTTTGTGCGGGCATGGATTTAGACATGCTTGTGGCGATTGCGAAACAATCTCCCGCGGAAAATCAGGAAGACTCGCGGCGGATTGCCAAACTGTTCCGCAGGATCTGGAGTTTTCCCAGGCCGCTCATAGGGGCGGTAAACGGGGCGGCTTACGCCGGAGGCTGCGGAATCGCGACGCTGTGCGACTTCACGCTGGCGGTACCGGAAGCAAAATTCGGTTACACCGAAGTGAAGATCGGTTTCCTCCCGGCAATTGTTTCCGTGTTTCTGACAAGGCAGATCGGGGAAAAGCGCTGCCGAGATTTATTGCTTACGGGTCGCATCATCGAAGCGGCCGAAGCGAAGGAATTCGGCCTGGTGTCGGAGGTGGTTCCGGGCGACCGCTTGATGAAGCGCGCGCAGGAGCTTGCGGACCTGCTGATCGCAGCAAGCCCCAGCAGCTTGACTCGTTCCAAACGGCTTCTCGTATCCTCGGCGGCTGCAGGCGTGGATCACGATTTGGAACGCGCCATCCTGGAGAATGCGCGCATTCGTTGTACGCCCGATTTCCAAGAGGGGCTCGCTTCGTTTTTGGAGAAACGGAAGCCGGTCTGGCAGGGTGAAAAACAGTGACCAGTTTTCAGTTCTTAGTTTTTAGTTGTCGGTTGTTAGTTGCTGGTTGTTGGTTCTAAGCTGTAGTTTTTTTGTATTCCTATTTCACGTCATTGAAATAAGCGTCGGCGCGCGATTCAATGCCGCGGCCGGCGCGCCAATCGGCTCGATTGCGAGAAATCGGGAGACTCGATGATTGAATATCACGATGCGATGGTGCGCGTGCGCTACGCGGAGACGGATCAGATGGGCGTGGTTTATCACGCGAATTATCTAATCTGGTTCGAGGTCGGACGCGTTGAGTTGATTCGCGCGCTGGGAATCGAATACAAGCGCATGGAAATTGAAGACGATTGCCACATCGTAGTTGCCGACGCCCACTGCCGCTATCATCATGCGGCGCGGTATGACGAAGTTTTGCGCATCCGGACACACATCGCGGAGTCGCGGAACCGAGTCGTCAAGTTTTCCTACGAGGTCATTCGCGACGCGGACGGAAAGGTTCTGGCGAACGGAGAAACGACACACGTGATTTGCGGGAGCAGCGGTCGCCCGAAATTGCTGCCCAAGAAGTATGAAACTGTATTTAATGCCATCGTTGTGCCGCAACCGGATCGGAGCGGCGCATGAGCGTCGCCCTTAGCGGGAACGGTCTGACCTTTCTGCAACTCTACGATGTTGCCCTGCACAGCGAACAAGTCCAGCTGACGGCTTCGACAATCGAGCGGATGAATGCTTCGCGCGCGGTGGTTGATCGCCTGGTGGCGTCGGGGGCAGCGGCGTACGGAATCAATACGGGCTTCGGGAAACTTGCGTCGGTGCGCATTTCGACGGAGCAGGTGCGGCAGCTGCAGGTGAATCTGGTGCGTTCCCACGCTTGCGGTGTCGGCGCACCGCTGAGCGAAGCGGAGACGCGCGCGATGATGCTACTGCGCGCCAACGCGCTGGCGAAGGGATTGAGCGGGGTGCGGCCGCGGGTGGTCGAGACACTTTGCCTGATGCTCAATGCCAGGGTCCATCCGGTGATTCCTTCGCAGGGTTCAGTAGGCGCTTCGGGCGACCTTGCGCCACTGGCGCATTTGGCGCAGGTGGTAATCGGCGAGGGCCGCGCGACGTTTGCTGGCGATGTTTTGCCGGGCGGCGAAGCCATGAAGCGCGCCGGGATTGTACCGGTGGCCCTTGAAGCAAAAGAAGGACTATCGCTTCTGAATGGGACACAGGGCATGCTCGCGCTGCTGAGTTTGGCCCTTTATCAAGCAGACGTACTCGTGGACACCGCGGATGTGGCCGCTTCCCTTTCGCTGGATGCGTTGCGCGGAAGTCCCGGCGCGTTTGACGCGCGGATCATGCACGCACGAGCCTATGCTGGCGCGGCGATGACGGCGCGGAATCTTGCACACTTGAATGATGGCAGCCAAATTCGCGAGTCGCATCGCGCCGCTGAAAGAGACGCGCGGGTGCAGGATGCGTATAGCCTGCGTTGCACCCCACAGGTGCACGGGGCGGTGCGCGACTCGCTGGCACAGGCCAGAGAGATGGCGGCGGTAGAGTTGAACAGCGCGACGGATAATCCGCTCGTTTTTGTGCGCGACACGAACAGCGGCGACATTATCAGCGGGGGAAATTTTCATGGCCAGCCGCTGGCGATGGCCGCTGACCAGGTGGCGATTGGGATTGCGACGCTCGGCGGGATTGTCGAGCGACGAATCGAGCAGATGACGAATCCGCTGACCAGCATGTTGCCCGCGTTCCTGACACCGGAGCCTGGGCTGAATTCGGGGTTCATGATCGCGCAGGTGACGGCGGCCGCGCTGACCAGCGAGAACAAGGCCTTGGCTACACCGCATTCCATCGATTCCATTTCCACGAGTGGAAATCAGGAAGACTACGTCTCGATGGGAATGAGCGGGGCGCGGCGGCTGGAGCGCATGCTGCAGAATCTGCGGCACACGATCGCGATTGAATTACTCTGCGCCTGCCAGGGGATCGACTTGCTGGCGCCGCTCGAGACCGGGACGCTCGCCAAGAAGGCGTATTCTTCAGTTCGTGCTAAGTCTCCCAGACTCGTTGAGGACAGGGCGCTAGCTGCGGACATTGATGCAGTGTCGACTCTGGCCGCCGATGGCGTTTTCTCGTCGCTGCTTCGATAGTCCTGCCTTATAGAATTTGCATTTCATAAGCGATTGAGTTTAAAAGGTGTATTTCTTGTTGTTGCCGAATAGAAATGGCAGCCCCAAAAAAGAAAAGCGGGAGCAAAGCTCTCGCATTCAAATGCGGTGCTCTACAAGTCTAACCATAGCCAAAGGGATATAACAAAGGGTCAAGAAAAGTTTCCAGACTTTGCCGGCGTGTGCTGTGGCAGGGCGGATTGAATGGCAGTTTGGAGGAAGTCCTGCCAACTGCTGAGTTTGGGCGCTTCGGGATCTTTGATGCTGAGGCTCATGAATCTACCGGGAATCTAGCGAACTAGAATTTGCCTCTACCTGTCTAGCGCGAGCTTCCGATGCGTGGTCTCCCACCCTGCGCTCTTCGATGGACGCCAAATCGTCAGGGCGTTCGGGTACGCCCGGTCTGAAGGCTGGGCCCGGTGGGTTCATTTCATAGCAAGACGTGGACAATTCAAAAACTCATCGAGGCTGTCGGCGACGGTTTCTCCGTGGGAGCCGCCGCCATCATAATCAAGGAAGACGACGGGGGAATCTTTTGCCCTCTGGTCAGAGGCGGCAATCCAGTACCAGCATCCGTGCCCCGTGGTTGCAAAGCAAAACCCGGGACCTAACTCCTCCTCATAGGGCAGCTCGTTGAGGGCCTCGGTGTCCAGAGGCTCGAAACAATAAACGGGCCAACGTTCGGGCCACCAGCGTTTCTTGCCGGGCTTCTCCAGCTGGAAGCCGGCTGATTGAACGGCGGATTTGTCCTGGTACAACTGCAGAAGTCTTTCCGGGAGCAACTTGCCCAATTCGCGTTCGACGGCGTCGGGTTGCGGATTCAGCAAGCGGCGCAGGTACGATTCGTATGCGGCCTTGAGCTGATCGGGGGTAGGTCGGGAACGGAATCTTGCCAGAGCCCGACGAATCCCGGTTGCGATGACGAGCAGCGCGGCCGCGACGACGAGAGGGCCGAACACCAAGAGGAGAAGCTTGTCCACGACCTGATGATACTGCAGGGGTGAGCGCAAAGATTAATTGGCGTGGGCGAGCAGATCAATGCGTCAGGGTAGTGGCGTTGGCAGCGCCTGAAGGCCAAGCTAGGCCTTATTGATGTCACTGGCCTCGAGGATGGGTTTCGGAAAGCCGTTTTGCGCGACGCGGATCATGGCGCGACCGACATGTTCGGTGGTGCAGACGTAGTGCGGGAAAAGTAGTTTTAGCAGCGGGAATACAGGTTTGGCGAGTACGTAGAGAATGCGATAGCTTGCGCTCCTTGACTGAATGCCATGCAACGGCTGGATCCCGGCGGGGCGGAGCATGTAGGCCGCTTTGAAAGGTAAAAGCAGAAGCGCGTTTTCGGTTTTGCCTTTGATGACATGGTGCGGCCTTTTTCGGTGCTGTCGGTCCATGCGCCAGAGACATAGATAAATGTCATGTCCGGATTGAGGCAGGCAAGTGTCTGGGCCGCGGCCATGGTCGCGTCATACGTCACGCGGGCATAGCTCTCCTCGGACATGCCCGCGGAAGAGACGCCAAGGCAGAAAAAGCAAGCGTCGTAACCGACGAGCTGAGATTCGAAGGCGGAGTGGTCGAAAAAGTCCTTGCGGACGAGCTCGATGAGCTTTGCGTGCTGCTGGCCGGTGGGGCAGCGAACGATGGATAAAACGTGTTGGACGCTTGGGTCAAGGAGACATTCCGTAGAACGCCTTGACCGACCATGCCGGTGGCTTCGAAAAGTATGACCTTCACGTGGCGACCTCCGTCTCACGCGTATGGGCAGTGTGGGGCATTCATTGACGATGCTGCATCGAAGATCCGCATTCGTTGAACCGAGATGCGCCGGCGCGGCGCATATCAGGCGAGGCTTTCGATGAAGAAGGTGAGCATGCGGTAGCCGGCGATGTAGCTGAAGGGGAACAGTTCGAGCGAATAGTGGCCGCAGGGGAGTTCGAGGGTGCGGGTATCGGCACCGTGGCGGCGGAGGGAATCGAGCATCTGGCGAGTGAGCTCGGGGAGCATGGTGGGGTCGTACTTGCCGTAAACCATGAACATATTGCGGCCGGCACTCATGCCGCGTTCGACGTAGGGCATGGGACTGATGGGGGCCCAGTACTCGCGGAGCTCGTTGACGGAGACGTGGTGACGAAGACCTTCCCAGACGTGATTGGTGGTCATGCCCTGGCTGATGACGTCGGCGAAGTAGGTGGAGACGTGGAAGAAGCCGCCGGCGCGAACGCGTTCATCGTGAACGAGAGTGATGTAACCGACCGAAGAGCCGATGCTGGTGCCGAGGATGCCGATCTTCCTGTGACCCTGCTGTTCGAGCCAGTGGAGGCAACGGCGGGCGTCCTGGACGGCTTGGCGGTTGGCCTGGAGGGTGAGACCGATGTTAGGGCCGCAGATCTGGTCGGCGCGTTCGTGGCCCTTGGCCATGCGGCGGTCGTGATAGGGCATGCTCATCTTGAGGACGGTGATGCCCAGGCGTTGAATCCAATGGCAGAGACCGTTCTGGCCGTGCCATTTGGCGTTCCAGTTGGGGAGCAGGAGGACGGCGGGGCCGGGGCCAGCTTTTCGTGCGGGAAACAGTTGCGCATGAACAGTGTTGTTTTCTGGCCAAGGAGATTCGATGGAGCTGGTGAATGTGAGGACATAGTCTTTTTCATGTGCGGTCGCAAAGCGACCGACGTCGAGGCGGTAATCGAGGGCGGGAGGGGTGGCGTACCATTCCCCGCTCGATTCGATGGCTTTGCGGGCGTATTCGCGGACGAATGCGCTGGGATTCGGTTCAACAGGCGAGCCGCCGATGTGCTCGAGGCCCCATTGGAAGGGCTGGACGCGGCGATTGTCGTCGGTGGTCCAGCGGCGGTGCTCGTAGCGGCGGATTTTGCGTTCGAACCAGTGCATAAGGCAGTTGTCAGTTTACATTTGTTAGTTGCAGAAGCAAAAAGGTCGGCGCGGGGTAATTGCAAGGAAAAAGAATTTACACCGAGAACGCAGAAAGTGCCGAGCCCAATCTAGTCATTGACGGCGGGCCAACGGGAGGCACAAGAGGCTGAAGCGTTGAGCGCTGCGGAGAAGAGCGGCGATGTGGATGAAGAAAGCGTTAGGGATGAGGCACGGGACGAGGGGCGATTGATTGAGACAGTGGGGTGAGTGTGGCAGATTGAGAAGAGCGGCCGCGGAGTGGCCGGGCAAACCGTGGTTATCACCAGCGTCTTCTTTTTTCTATTTGGGATTATCGTGGGGAGCTTCTTGAATGTCTGCATCACGCGGATTCCGGAGGAAATCTCCATCGTTACGCCCGGGTCGCGCTGCCCGCGGTGCAGTACTCCCATTAAGCCGTACGACAACGTGCCGGTGTTCGCATGGCTGTGGCTGCGCGGGAAGTGCCGGGGGTGCGGGCTTCCGATTTCACCGATGTACCCGCTGATCGAGCTGGCGGCAGGATTGCTTTTTGTGGCGGCGTTTCTGGAGTTTGGCATCACGCAGACGACAGTGAAATGGCTGTTCTTCACATGCTTGATTCTGATTCTGACGGTAATCGATTTGCGGGTGCGGATGCTGCCGGACATTGTTAACTGGCCGGGGTTTGCGGCGGGGCTCATGTTTTCAGCGTTCGTGCCGCCCGACCACGGGTTTGCAGGGTTTCTCGCGTGGCGATTTCTGAATATACATGTGCTGCCAGCATTTCTCGAGGGAATCCTTGACGGAATCCTTGGGGCGGCTTTCGGAAGTTTTTTATTGTGGGGCTTGGCTGCTCTGTACAAGGTGGTGCGCGGCCATGAAGGCATGGGAATGGGAGACGTAAAAATGATCGCCATGATCGGAGCGTTTCTCGGCCTACGCGGGACGTTTCTGACGCTTCTGGTGGGAAGTCTTCTGGGAAGCGTGATCGGGATTGGCCTTGTGGTGGCCTTGTACCTCGGGGGTTGGAGGAGCAGAGTGGCGAGACGTGCGAGCCGCCGAGGACTGGGGACGGAGCGCCAATTGCGATGGGCCATCGCGAGGCAGTACCAGTTGCCGCTGGGCACCTTTCTGGGAATTGGGGCGCTGGCGGTGGTTTATGGGGGACCGGTGATTGCAGGCTATTGGCCGAGCCTGCGAGGGATCGTCGCATAGTCGCGGGATTCCGGAATCGTGGGCTAAAGAGGAAAAAGACTTAACCCAGAGGGCACAGACGAAGAGAGAGAAGAGTCGAAGGGCAGGACTGATGTTCGCTACGCTGCAAATCGCAAACAACACGCAGCACCTGTGGATGATTGCCGCGGGACTAGGAATTGGGTTTCTGGTGGTCACGGGGGTGGTAGTGTATCTGATGCGGAAATTTTTTCAGAGCACGCGCGAGCAGCAGAAGGAGGAATTCAAATCGAGCGGACCGCGAACGGGGAATCCTTCGGCGTTCATGGCCGCGTCGATGCAAGGCGTGATTCAGCAACTGCGTGATCAGGAAAAGGAACTGGAACGGTTGCATCGCATCGAAAAAGAACGCGCGGAACAGACGGAGCGGTTGAGCGAAGAGGTCACGCGAAACATGCCGGCGGGGCTGCTGGTGGTGAATGCCACGGGAATTATCTCCAGCTCGAATCCGGCGGCGGAGCAGGTCCTAGGGATTCGCGGACTGGCATTCCGGCGATACAGCGAGGCGCTGGGGCCGTCCGCGGACATGACCAAACTGATTGCGGAGTGCCTTTCGACCGGGAAGATTTTCCGGCGCGAGGAGCTGGAGCATCTCCCTCCGGCGGGAGACACGCGGCGCTTGGGCGTGACCATCTCGCCGATCCGGCGAGGCGAGGGAAAGATCAGTGGAGCGATCTGCTTGCTCACGGATTTGACGGAACTTGCCGCGCTGCAGCAACGAGTGCAACTGAAGGAAAATCTGGCGGCGCTGGGCGAACTGTCCGCAGGAATCGCGCATGAGTTCAAGAACGCGCTGGCGACGATTTCGGGTTACGCGCAGATGATCCGGTCGGAGTCTTCCGACGCAGAGGCTTTGGACTACGCCGAGCGCATCCTGGAGCAAACGCGGAACATTGCGCATATGGTGACGGAATTCTTGAAGTATGCTCGGCCGCTGGAAATTCCGGATGAGCGGGTGGCGCTGCAAACGATAGTAGAGCGAGTGGCTTCAGAAGTGGGAGAGGCCCTGCCACAGGTAAAGATTCGATGTGAAGGGACGTTCGGAGAGGCGGACGGAGACGAAGGGCTGCTGAGGCAGGCGCTGCTGAACCTGACCCGGAACGCGGCGGAAGCGTGTGCGCTGACTGGTGGCGGAGGACGAGTCATTGTTCGCGGAGACACCGTTCACGGCGAAGAGGCGGGACTTCAACAGATCAGCGTTATCGATAACGGCCCGGGGATTCCTGCGACTGTATTGCCGAAGCTGTTCCGGCCTTTTTTTACGACCAAAGCGAAAGGGACGGGGCTGGGACTGGCCGTGGTACAGAAGATCATCGTGCAACACGGTGGACAAGTGGAGGTGCGGAACCGGCCGGAGGGAGGGGCGGAGTTTATAGTTACGTTACCCTTACCGCGCGGCGCGTCAGAAGCAGTAGAATCAAAGCAGGCAAGCATCTAAGAGGTTGTCGGGTCTTCCAGCTGCTCCGGGAGGTAGGAATCTATGCGAATGAAATTTTGGACCAAAGCTTGGCTGATCGTCGCGGCTCTGTGCCTGTCCGGGCTCTCGGCAGCCGCACGGCAGCAGGGTTCTACCCAGCAGGAAACGGGCGACGCCGTGGCGGATGCCGCAAGGAAGGCGCGCGAAACGAAGAAGGACGCGCCGAAGCCTAAGAAGGTTTATACGGACGATGATCTGAAGAAGAGCGCACCTGCACCGGGCGCGGCCCCTACTTCGGCCCCTGGTAATGCCGGGGGAGCGGCGGACGCGACGGCGGCGCAAAGTGCGGGAGACGCCGCAAAAACCGAAGATCCGAACGGAGAGACGGCCTGGAGGAAGCGGTTTAAGGACCATCACGACAAGATTGCGAAGGCCGAGAAGGAAGTCGACATTTTGGGACGCGAGTTGGAAAAGGCTCAATTGGAATACTACCCCGACCCGCAGAAGGCGATGACGCAACAGAACTCGCGCGCCGAGATCAACGCCATTAGCGCCAAGCTTGAGGCCAAGAAGAAGGAACTCGACCAACTGAAGCAAGGGCTGGCTGACCTCGAGGACCAGCTGAGAAAGTCGGGCGGTGATCCGGGTTGGGCGCGGTAAGAAAAGACGAAGTCGTAAGTTGTTAGTTTTTGCGGGTTAGAGAGACCCTTCACTTCCAGAACCAAGAACTTCGTTGAGGAGCGGCTCCGGCTTGAGGGTGCGGAGAAGCTGCTTCCCTTCTCTGCACATGTGTCAGTGGTTGTCCCCTGATGACGGTGGGATTCGTGGTAGAAACGAAAGTGATGGAACCTCTCCTCCTCGTTGAAGACAAGACCGAGTTGCGCACCATGCTGCGCAAGGCACTGGAGCGCGCGGGCTACGCCGTGGACGAAGCGCCGGACGGCGCCGCGGCGATTCAGAAGGTGCGCGCGCGAAGATACCTAATGGTGATTACGGATTTGAAGATGCCAGGGGCTTCGGGGCTGGACGTTTTGCGCGAGACCAAACAGGCCGACGGAACGATACCGGTGCTTCTGCTGACGGCATATGGATCGGTGGAAGATGCCGTAGCCGCGATGAAGGAAGGCGCGTTTGATTTTCTGCAGAAGCCCGTAGACCTTGAGCACTTGAAGCTGCTGGTGCAGCGGGCGGCGCGACAGCAGGAGCTACTGCGCGAGAATCTGCTGTTGCGCGAAGAGTACTCCACGCGCTACGGATTTCCGAGGATCGTAGGAGAGCATGCCTCGATCCGGGAAGTGAGCCAACAGATTCAGAAGGTGGCAGCGACGGATTCGACTTGCCTGCTGCTGGGCGAAAGCGGGACCGGGAAGGAATTGTTCGCGCTGGCGATCCATCACCTGTCGCCCCGGCGGGAGCAGCCGTTCGTGGCACTGAATTGCGCGGCAATTCCGGAAGGGCTCGTGGAGAATGAACTCTTTGGGCACGAGCGAGGAGCGTTTACGGGGGCGGGTGCGCGCAAGGTCGGGAAGATGGACCTGGCCCATCGCGGAACGCTTTTTCTGGATGAAATTGGAGAGTTGCCGCTGGCGATCCAGGCAAAGCTGCTGCGCGTGGTGGAAGAGAGACGATTTGAAAGAGTGGGCGGGACGCAATCGATCGACGTGGACGTTCGAATCGTGGTGGCCACGAATCGCGATCTGCAGAAACTGGCGGAAGAAAAACTGTTTCGCGAAGACTTGTATTTTCGAATCTCGGCGGTTCCCATGACGATTCCGCCCCTGCGCGAGCGCGGGAACGACGTATTGCTGCTCGCGGACCATTTCCTGGACAAATTCAGCCGCGAATTTGGAAAGCCCGGGTTGGAATTGTCGGCCGAGGCGCGGGACCGGCTGTTGCACTACCGCTGGCGTGGAAACGTGCGGGAGCTGCAGAATACGCTGGAGCGTGCCGTGATTCTAGCGGATGGCTTGAGCATTCACGCCGAGGGCTTGCAGTTACCTTTCTCGAAACCGGATGCAGAACATCTGCCGGCGGGCATGCTTGCGGAGAACTTCAACTGGGAAGGCTCGCTGGAGGAAGTTAGCGGGCGGGCCGCGAGCCACGTGGAAAAAGTTTTGCTGGAAAGCACGATGCGAGAGTACAAGTGGAACAAGACGCGCGCGGCGGAAAAACTAGGCGTCTCGCCCAAGACCTTGCTGGCAAAACTCCGTAGCGCTGGATTGGACGAGTAAGCAACAAGAAGCTGACCGGTTCCCGAGATGCTCGGGGCAGGCGCGACAGGTTCCGTTTGGCCTCTACTTATTATCTGCTCGCAAGCCTGTGTGCAGGGCGACGCTGCCGAGGGTCCAGACGCGATAATCTACGAACCGATAGCCAACGGCGCTCATGAGTGCAGCGAGTTCGGGCGGGCGGAAAAAGCGAGCGACGGATCTTGGCAAGTAGGTATAGGCGGATCGATCGCCAGAAATAAGCCCGCCAATTCTCGGCAGGACTTTGCAAAAATACCAGCGATAGAAATCACCGAACCAGCCGTCGGGCGGCTCGGTGAATTCCAGGATGGCGATGGTGCCGCCCGGCTTGAGCACGCGCTGAATCTCGCACAGGCCGGCTTCGTAGTTGGCAAGGTTGCGAAAGCCAAAAGCGCTGGTCACCAAATCAAAAGAAGCGCCGGCGAACGGAAGCCCAAGAGCGTCGGCTTCGAAAAAAGGCATTGGAGGTGCAGCGTTTTGATTCCGTGGTGGCGCCGGGGCGGCGCTTTTCTCTCTTGCGCGGACGAGCATGGGATGGGCGAAATCCGCGCCGACGATGCGAGCATTTCCGGCACGCGCGAGAGCAAAAGCGAGCTCACCGGTTCCGCAGCACAGATCGAGGACGAGGGCATCGGGCCGATCGAGGATGGATTGCAAACGGCTGGCCGTGCGCGCTCGCCAAAGGCGATCGAGCTGCAACGACAGGAGATGATTGAGCAGATCGTAGCGCGGGGCGATCCCCGAAAACATCTCACGGACTTTTTTTGAAGCGTCGGCTTCAGTGGCAGCGCCCTCGGGCCGGGTTCCCTTGACCGGTGCGGCGACCTCAGCCATGACGTCCTAGCGAAAGCTTGTTGCTCGAAGTGATGAGGCGGGGCGTGAAATGGAGAACACGTTCCACGACGTGAAAAGGAACGGTGTCGTACGACCGTGCTTCACCGATACGGGGTGAGAGAACGAAACGAAGGATTCCGCTGCGCGTTTTCTTGTCGGAGCGCATGGCGCGGAGCAACGCCGTGGCCGGAACGCGAGGCCAGGACGGCAGAGGTCCCAAGCGGCGAATCAGCGCGACGATGCGGGACACGTCGTTGGCGCGCGTCAGGCCGAGTTCGTGCCCGAGGAAAGCTGCGGCCATCATGCCCCAGGCTACGGCTTCACCGTGCTGATAGCGGCGGTATTTCGTCACACTTTCCAGAGCATGGGCGAAGGTGTGACCGAAATTAAGGATTTCCCGCAAGCCCGACTCACGTTCGTCACGACTGACCACCCGCGCTTTGATCTGCACGTTGCGGGGGACAAGAAAGCCGAGCTCCAAGCGATCGCGCCGCAACACTCTCTCCATGTTTTTTTCGAGAATCGCGAACATCTCCGCATCCGCGATAATAGAGTGCTTGATGACCTCCGCGAGCCCGCCGCGGAATTCACGATCGGAGAGCGTACGCAACAGCTCCGGATCGGTGAGAACCAACTGGGGCGGATAGAACGATCCGACCAGGTTTTTCCCTTCGGGAAGATTGACGCCGGTCTTGCCGCCGATCGAGCTGTCCACCTGAGAGACGAGCGTCGTCGGGATGTGCACAAGTTTCACTCCGCGTAAGAAAGCGGCAGCGGCAAATCCGGCTACATCGCCGACCACGCCACCGCCAACCGCGACCACAAGTGATTGGCGGTCGGCGCCTGCACGACACAATGAGCGTGTGATCTGTTCCACGCTGCGGAGATTCTTTGCGGATTCGGCGTCATCGAAGAGATGAATGGAGCCGCCTTTCGAAAGCTGCAACCCGCGCTGGACCGTTCTTCCTACGGCGCGCCAGACTTTCGGAGAGGATACAACGTGGAAACTTGAAAACCGCCCGAGTGCAGCAATTTCCAGCGCGGCGCGGCGAATCGCTCCCGCGCCCGAAACGACAGAGTAGGGACCAGCCGACGATTTCACGAGAATGCGTTTCAATTTCATTGGCGAGACATTTTCAATGTAACACACGCCTCGCTTGCATCGCATGCCGGACCCGCCGTTCTTATAGGCGCAATTCCTTCGTGCTACCATACGGAGTCGACAAACTCCTCACTCCAATGACCAACTCCCACAAAAACTATCGTGCCGATTACGCCGTGGTCGGCAGCGGAATCGCGGGTTTGCGCGCGGCGATCGAGCTGAGCGCGGCCGGAAACGTACTGGTTCTGGCGAAATCCAATTTGAGCGATTCCGCAACAGCTTGGGCACAGGGAGGGATCGCCGTGGCCCTCTCGGACGAAGATGAAATCGGGTTACACGAACAGGACACAATCAATGCCGGAGATGGCTTGTGCCGCCCCGAGGCGGTAGCCCTAGTGGTTGAAGAAGGTCCGAAGTACATCGCCCAGCTCATCGAGTGGGGAACGGAATTCGACAGGGCGGGAACGAAACTGGCTTTTACACGCGAAGCCGCGCACAGCCGCTCGCGTATCTTGCATGCCCACGGCGATTCGACCGGCCGGGAGATCAGCCGGGCGCTGCTCGCGCGGGCGCACACGATTCCGCACCTGCACCTGCGCGCGCACGCTTTCACGACGGAATTGATTGTGGAGCGGGGGCGCGTCGCGGGGCTGCGCTTCATCGATGAAACGGACGGTTCGGAGCACGAGTTGCGGGCCGGAGCGGTGCTGCTGGCCACGGGCGGGCTGGGGCAAATCTACCGGGAAACGACAAATCCCGAAGTGGCCACCGGAGACGGCATGGCCATCGCTTACGAAGCAGGCGCCGTACTGTCCGACATGGAGTTCATGCAATTCCATCCAACGGCACTGGCGGTCAAGGGGGCGCCGCGGTTTCTTCTGTCCGAGGCGCTGCGCGGTGAAGGCGGCGTGCTGCGCAATATCGGCCTCGAACGATTCATGAAGCGCTACAACGAAGCGCAGGAGCTGGCCCCGCGGGACATCGTGGCGCGCGCGATCGTCAGTGAGATGTACCGCACACAAAGCATGCATGTGTATCTGGACATGACGAAAAAGACTGAGGAGTTTCTGAAGAAGCGGTTCCCGCGAATCTATGAGACCTGCGCGGGCTATGGCCTCGACCTGGCAACGGACTTGGCACCGGTTTGTCCCGCCGCGCATTACATGATGGGTGGAGTGAAGACCGATCTGCGGGGCCGCACTTCGCTTCCGGGCCTCTATGCCGCGGGCGAGACCGCCGCGACGGGCGTGCACGGTGCCAACCGGCTGGCGAGCAATTCCCTGCTCGAAGGATTGGTTTTTGGTGCGCGCGCCGGGCAAGCGATGATCGAGGACGCCCCGGTCGGGAAACGGAGCGGCACGGCGCTGCCCGGTAGTCCTGCGCCGCTGCCGGAGAATTTTTCGCCCGCACAAAAGGAACCGCTAAGAGCGGCTTCAAAGCCATCGGCGGCCTGCGCGTTACGGACGAAAATTCGAGACGTGATGTGGCGACAGGTTGGGATTCTACGAAGTGGAAAGGAATTGACGGATGCGATCAAGCAGTTGCAAACACTAGAGCTGCCCAAATCGGAAAAGCCTGGGCGCGCGGGACACGAGCTAAAGAACTTGCATGCGCTGGCGTTGTTGATTGCGCGCTCGGGATTGGCACGCGAAGAGAGCCGGGGTAGCCATTACCGATCGGATTTTCCTTACCGGAATGATGAGGATTTTGGGAAACACGCGGCGGTGCAAAAGGGCAAGGACTTGCGATTCGAGGCGTAAATGCGGCGAATACCTTGCAATATCTAACTACTTAGCCTGAAGTTGTTTCACAGATTCCAGGAACACATGGCCAACAATCGCGAGGCTTCTGGCGCTGATCTTGTCCAAGGTGTCCTGTGGCGTGTGCCAGTAAGGTACATCATGTTCCCGGTCCAGATCGATGACATCGGCGGAAGGGACATTGCGTTTCAAGAATGGATCGTGATCGTCATCAATCGGAGCGGATTCATCCACGAATATGTTTGCGTAACCGAGATTCCGCGCCGCTCTCCAGATAAGATCGACGAGCCATTTCGTGGAGCTGCTTTCCCTCTTGAAGTGCGGCGCGCGCGTGCCAACGATGTCGGCCAGCAAGAAAGCTCTTATCTTTGAGATGTCCCCGCTGATGGCTAGGCGCGCAGCCATCTGGCGGCTTCCGTAGCGGCTGTCTGTTTCGCTCCAATCTTTGACGGCCTCCTCGCCATCGAAGAAGGCGATCCATGCCGCATAGCGACCGTGCTGGGTGCAGAGAAGGCGGGCAAGTTCCAGCATTACCCCCGTGGAGGAACCGCCGTCGTCGGCCCCGACGAAATTATCCAGCTTTTTCGTGTCGTAGTGTGTGCCGAGGAGAATCACGCCGGGCTTATCGCCGGGGATTTTCACCAGGATGTTTTTCATGGGGAGGCGCCCGGCGGGGGTGTCGGAGCTGAATGCGTCCGTCTCGACGCTGCAGCCATAGCTCTTCAATTCCGAGAGCAGATACTCCTGCACCTGTGCGATAGCAGGTGAGCCCGATGGGTGAGGACCGAAGCTGACTAGCTTGGCGACATGTGCGAACGCGCGTTTGCCGTCGAATCCGCCGGTTTTCTCCGGCGCGAGGGCGTCATCGGCGGATTGTGGGGAAGGGGAAGCTACCGCGCTCACGAACGGAGGCTGCGTGGCTGTCCCGCTCGAATCGTTCCCAGTGGTCTTGCATCCCGTCAAACCTGTAGGAATGAGGCACACAAATGCTCCCGTGCTCAGAATTATTCTAGAAAACGAAGCCATTTACCGTGCCTCCACCGCCGTAGCCAGCCGCCGCTCGCGCCGCCGCGTCACAACGGCAGAGACCGCAATCCCCACAAAATACAGCCCGACCATCGGCGCCATGAAGATGAGCATGGTCATGGCGTCGGGAGTGGGCGTCACGATGGCGGCGACGATCGCGATGATCAGAATGGCATAGCGGAAATTCTTCCACAGAAATCTCGGCGTGACGATGCCGAAAAGCGACAAAAAGAAAATCAGAATCGGCAATTCAAAAACCAGCCCGAGCCCAAGGAGCACCATGAGCGTCAGGTCGAAATACTCGTTGATGCTGATCATGGGCACGGCCGGTCCCTGGAAGCCGGCGAGGAACTTGAGGATATACGGGAGAGTGACGAAATAGCCGAAGGCGATTCCCGCAAGAAAAAGGAAGACCGTGGAGAACATGAAACCGGTAATCGCGCCGCGTTCGTGCTTGTACAGAGCGGGAGCGACAAAGAGCCATATCTGGTAAAGCACAATGGGTGAGGCCAGCACCAGCCCCAGGTAGACTCCGAGTGTGATTACCAGATTCAGATATCCGGCGGGATGCGTGTAAACGAGGTTGTGATCGAGATGGGCCCCCCTCAATGCGTCGAGCATCGGCTTGGTGATCCAGTTGATGAAGTACTTTGAAACATATACGCCGATGAAAGCGCCGACCCCGATGGCGTAGAGAGAATAGATAATGCGTTTGCGAAGCTCGCTGAGGTGCTCGAAAAAGGTCATCGCGCCGGCGGGCTCTTCGGCCGGCGTCGTGATCTGCGAATTGGATTCGGACTCAGGCACGGATTCAGGCCAGATGCTGGTTGTCACGGGAAGGTTCTTCTGAACTCGTGATCGTGGCGGCCTCGGTCTTGGTTTCGGCGGGCTCTTCCGAAGAGCGTGGAACCGATTCGGCAACCGCTGAGATCATTGGGCCTTCGGAGGCGCTTGTTTCCCCACGAGCCTCGATCAAGGGCGTTTCCGTGCCAGCGGCTCCAGCCGGGCTGGGCTCGGCAGCGGCAGAAGCAGCCGCCGCTTCGGCGGCCTTCTTGCGCTCGGCCTGGAGGGCCTGGCGCTCCATATCGCGCATTTCCTCTTCGAAGGCACTCTTAAAGTCCGTGGAAGCCTTGCGGAACTCGGCCATGAGTTTGCCTAGACCGCGGGCGAGCTCCGGAAGCTTCTGTGGCCCGAAAACGACCAGGACCACGATGAACACCACAATCATGTGAGGAATGCTCAACATTGCGCTTGGGAGCCGTCTATAGGGTCCATGGGCATCATAGAAAGGGCTTCAGTCTCTGTCAAACCGGAGTTTGTGGTGTGCTATAATTCTAAGCTGAGCTGTCACGCGAGGTAAGGATGAATTCAGAGCGTCGCGGACTTGTAGTTGTTGTAGCCGTGCTGCTGGTATCCGCCGTATTGGGGGGTATTTACGGCCCCAACGTCCGGGCCACGACCGCTTCGGCGGATGACTATCAAACGGCCGTGCGGGACTTTACCCGAGTCCTGAACGTAGTGCAGAACAACTATGCCGACACGGTCGATGTAGATAAGGCCGTCTATCAGGGCGCCATACCTGGCATGTTGAGGATGCTCGATCCCCATTCGAGTTTCTTCGATGCCAAGCAGTTTGCCCTGCTCCGCGAGGACCAGCGCGGGAAGTACTACGGCGTGGGCATGGTGGTCGCGCCTCGCGAGAACCACACAGTGGTGATGGCGCCTTACGTGGGAGCGCCTGCGTACAACGCGGGTGTCCGGCCGGGCGACGTGATCGTCAAGGTCGATGACAAGTCCACGGATGGACTGACCACCAGCGAAGTAGCAGACATGCTGAAGGGGCCGAAAGGCACGGTCGTCAGGATTACGGTTTCGCGCGAAGGTTACGCGGAGCAGCTCGTTTTCACGGTGACCCGCGACGAGATACCGCGGCATTCGGTGGATATTACGTTTATGCTGAAGCCGGGCGTTGGCTATATTCGGCTGTCGGGGTTTAACGAGACGACGGATCGAGAGATTGCGGATGCGCTGAGGCAGCTGAATGCGTCCTCGCTGGATGGCCTGATTTTGGACATGCGCGGGAACCCGGGGGGGCTGCTGAATGAGGCGGTCGCTGTCGGCGACATGTTCTTGGACAAGAACCAGCTGATCGTTTCACATCATGGGCGGACATCACCGGAGCGGAGGTACTACGCGGTACGCGGCAACCAGGGAGTGACGGTGCCGCTGGTGATTCTAGTGAACAACAACTCGGCGTCGGCTACGGAAATTGTTTCCGGCGCAGTGCAGGACCATGACCGCGGCTTGATCGTCGGCGAAACGACTTTTGGCAAGGGCCTAGTGCAGACGGTGACACCGTTGAGCGAGAATACCGGACTGGCTCTGACGACCGCACGGTACTACACGCCGAGCGGACGGCTGATTCAGCGGGACTACAAATCAGTATCGCTCTATGAATACCACTATGAGCGCAAGGTGCCCGACCATCCTACGGAAGTCAAACTGACGGATAGTGGACGCCAAGTGACGGGTGGAGGCGGCATAACACCGGATATCTCCGTGCCTGCGCCGAAGCTGACGAAGTTTGAACAGTTGCTCTATCGCGGCGAGGTGTTCTTTCCGGCCGAAACAGGCGTGGGCGGATTTACGCGCTACTACCTCGGCACCAAGCCAGCGATCGCCAAAGATTTTGAGGCCGACGATAACGTGATGAGAGTCTTTCGCGAGTATCTGAGTAAGCACAACATCCGGTACACGGAACCCGAGATGGCCGAAGGGCTCGACTGGATCAAGCGGAAGATCAAGCAGGAAGTGTTTATGTCCAGCTTCGGACAGCAGGAGGGGTTCAAAGTGCTGCTCGAAGCTGACCCCCAAGTGCAGAAGGCCGTGGAAGCGATTCCGCAGGCCCGGGCCCTATACCAGAACGCCAAGAAGATCGTGGCCCAGCGAGCAGGCGGGCCGATCGATCAACCGTAGCGTCACTCCCAGGATGCAATTCGGTGTTAGGGGCGCGGCATGCAGACCCCACACTTGGGGACACGCGTTGGCAAGCACCTGCGCCTTTGCTAAAATTGGTTTGCTGCTCGTGGGCGAGTAGCTCAGCTGGGAGAGCGCCTCGTTCGCAACGAGGAGGTCGTGGGTTCGAATCCCATCTCGTCCACCATCTTTTCAGGGTCCCCGAGCAAGAGAGACGGTTTCTACCGGGACGCGCTCGGACTGGATGTTACGAGGAAAACAGCCGCACATTTCGCGCAGTTCGACACGGGCAGTGGACTCCTATGCCTTGAGCGAAGAGGCGCACGAATTATCGTCGCAAACAAGGCTGCGCTGTTCCTCGAAGTTGCCGATCTTACTGCAGTAAGGTCGCTCGGAAGGGAGCGCATCTTGTGCTACGAGCCGAAGAGCGGCGCCAGCCGCTCCCAGGATGGAACTTCTGCGCACGGTGCGTTACTCAGTGGGCCGACACGCAAATCCAAAACGTGTATTATGCTGCTACCTGGAGCGAGAATTCCGTGGCGCGAACGCAACGAAACCGACTTCGCCTTCACTAGTTCACAAGGTCCTCTCCACGGGTCGGAATGGAGGCACGATGAAAAATCAGTTTACCCGTCGGCAGTTCCTCGCCACTGCCGGTGCGGCGGCCTCGGTCACCTTACTCAGCGAACCGCTCTTTGATGGCGCTTCAGCGCTAGCCGCCGTGCCGCTGGTGCGTCGCGACGTCGGCCGAATGGACGTCCAAGATCTGTCGTTGAGCACGGACAGGGTGCATTCATTCCGCCTGGCTCGCTTTGCTCTCTAGCTGGATCAATTGAAGATCGGCAGACTTTTTATCACCATCGCTCAATTCCACTGTCACGCCTTTTGCCCCATTTGCTTTAAGGAATTCCGGATCTTCCCACTCGCCCAGCACAACACCATCCCATGCAGAGATCATATATTCCCCCGGCGCTAGGCCCCAGAGGTCGTAGCGCCCGTATTGATCGGTGGTGACGTACTTGTACAAATATCGCAGGCTTCTCTTGCTTTCTTCGGGAACGGCAACTACCCATACTCCCGCGACTGCAAGGCTTTCATCGTTGGCTACTACTCCTTGCAACCGCGCCCCTTTAGTACTGATTGTGATGTCCAGCAGTCCAGTTATGCCCCTTTTGGCGTGAAGCAAATGGTCGGGCAAAACAACTTCGCCAAATTGAACTTCCTTGATGTAGCAATCCTTCGAAATTCCATCCACGCTTATCCGAAAGGTTCCCTGAGGCACCTCTTTCAGCGTGAATTGGCTATTCTCATCGACGTGCGCCTCGCTGCCCCGCACAATAACACCCGATTCCTCCGGAGAAAGGTACACGGTCGCTCGTTCGCCCTCGAGACTTGGCTTGCCGTCCCAAACCAGTTGCCCTGGAATATCTACACCTGGAGCTATGACCAGTGTTAAACGGTCTACGTCCGCGTTCACCACGTCCACATCTTCCTGAGTCGAGTAGAACTTTCCCTGATCAGAAAAGAAGGCTGTTACCGTGTACTCTCCCGGTGCCAGTTCCGGAATTTCGAATGAACTGTCGGCCTTCACGACTACCTGTACAGCAATGAAATCCCAACCGGTTGTCTGGCCCCGGCGCGTGACAGCGAATTGCGTATCGCCAGTTCCACGATGCGGGAAGAGATACTGAACCTTTCCGCGCACCCGGTAGACTGTCACCTCTTTCATAAAGATGTCGACCGAAGGAATCTCCTCTCCTTCTTTGACGTAGACGCTCGAGGCACTTGCGGCCTGCTGCGCATTCGGATAGTAAATTTTCGCGTATCCTCTTTCTCGTGAGCTTTTCTCGGAGCTTGAAAATTCGCGGTCGCCCACAATGCGATTCCACGTCGGCATTTCGGCGCTGATGTAGTAGCGGCCTGGTGCCAAGCCGAAAATCCGGAATTCCCCTAAATCATTCGTTTGCTGCTCGTTTGTTGTTTTAAAGCCTTTCCGTCCGTCGGTGTAGACTTGGCGCATTGCACTCACCGAAACGCCCGCCATTGGCTCACCATCTTCGTCAAACACTTTGCCGGTGATCACGCCCGCACGCCCGAGTTTAAAAACGAGGTCGGCTATCCGTTGACCCGGCCTAAGCGTGAACGTTGCTCCAGGGTCGCCGGGCTTCTTCTGCCCCAGCTCCTTGTCTACGTATCCGTTCCGGGCCACTTTCAGCTTGTATTGACCTGCCGGCACATTCTGAAGCAGAAAATGCCCGTCCGGTGCCGTTTTCGTTGCAATATGATGTTCCTGATCTGAATCGTTTGCGAGTTCCACCGTCGCATTTTTTATCGGGGCGTTGTCCTGGCTCCGAATCACAATCCCGGAAACGGTGCAAGTTTGGTCGTTGTCGTTATCTCTGCTCAGGAGTGCGGGGGATTGAGCGCAACACGGCTTGAGAGTCAGGCATGCCAATAGAAAACACCAAAGCTTCAGATACATGGGCGTTACCTACCCGCCGCGAATGGCCAGAGCAGCTGCTTGCCACTGCACTTATCGGCAGCGGCCGACTGGAAACGGAGGCCCAACGTTGCCCCTGCGCATCTCGGGGAGCGCGGGGGCTCCTCAGTTCTAACCACTGGACCTACGAGCAGCGGCCGTAGGACTTTCCAGGGAAGATGAAGCAGACGCCCTGGCAGCATATGTCCGACCGCGTACAAGCCATGCCATTGAGCGGTTTGTTGCAGCACCTATGCCATCTTCCACACAAACCGCTGCAGCATTTGGCGTCCCTAATCCACCCCGTGCAGAAAGCCCCCAGAGGTGTGCAAGACGATTGTGCCGCCACCGGGCGAGGGTTCAAGCTAAGAACTGCCACTGTGAGTATCTCCAACACCGCCAAGTTCCTCAAAATACGTAAGAGAGACATCGCCTTCCTCCTTCTGACTGTTTTTTTAACTACCTTTGGTCCTAGTTTTGGACCGTCGATCCCGGGCCCTTTAGGTCTCTGGGGGCGGGTGCTGTGGTCGCTCTCATCACCTCAAGTTCCTGCCGTGGCGAGAGCATACCAGTCCATGCGTTCATGACTGTCCCACTCCTGTCCACTAACAGTAGAGTCGGCGTTCCAGAGATCTTCAATCTTTCCAAAGGCACTCCCGCCAGCGCGTGAACCCGTAGCCCTTCCGATTGCACCACCTCGTTCACCGCATCGGCGGCGTCGGGAAAGACCGCCACAATCGTGGAGTTTGACCCTCCTTGCTGCTGGGCAGTGAGCCGCTGGTAAAAAGGCGCGCTGTCTTCGCAGAAGTGGCACCCTTTCCTGAGCCCCAGTACCAGTGTTTGATCGTGTGCAGCCCAATCCCAGCCGTCCAGACT
>Ga0209577_10000222_pt1 | contig 57587 bp, 43 predicted proteins | sample GraSoiAngelo_109_FD_185874 | JGI IMG/M metagenome (GOLD analysis project Ga0209577, IMG submission 185874) | Grasslands soil microbial communities from the Angelo Coastal Reserve, California, USA - 14_0903_12_20cm (SPAdes) (version 2) | ecosystem: Environmental > Terrestrial > Soil > Grasslands... | reverse complement strand
GGCGCGCGCGATCTACGAGGAAATCGTGCGCCACAAGCGCGATCCCGCCCTGATCGAGCTCGCGGGACACGGGCTGTTGCGCGCTCGCGTGTTCCCGATCGGCCCGGGCGAGACCCGCAAAATCACACTGCGCTACACCCAGATGCTCGATCGTGTGGGCGACGCGTGGCGGTTCCGGTACACCGCCGGTACCGGGGCCGGTGCGGCTGCGTCTTCGAGCTTCCGGATGCAGGTGGACAGCGCCGCTCGATTCGGCGATCCATATTCCCCCACGCATCGACTGAGCACGAACCGTAGCGACAACCGCATCGAGCTCACGCTCGCCGATACGACCCCGCGAGGGGATCTCGAGCTGTTCCTGCCGCTCGCCCGCAACCTGGTGGGGATGTCGCTCATCACCAGCCAGCCGTTGGGGGAAGACGGGTTTTTCATGCTTCTGCTCGCGCCCGGCCGCGCCGAGACGGCGGCGGTACGCCGCGATCTCGTCGCCGTGCTCGACGTGTCGGGCTCGATGTCAGGCGACAAGCTCGACCAGGCCAAGACTGCGCTGGTGCAGCTGCTCGGCACGCTGCGCTCGGGCGACCGGTTCCGGGTGGTCACGTTCGGAAGCGGCGTGCGTCGCTACACCGCCGGTTGGACGGACGTGTCGGCTGATAACGTGCGCGCCGCCCAGGAATGGGTCCGCCGCGTCGACACCGACGGCGGTACCAACATCGCGGGTGCCCTGACGGAGGCATTCGCCGAACCGCCCGCCGAGGGTGGGCTGGGCGTGGTCGTCTTCCTGACGGACGGAATGGCGACCGTGGGCGAGACCAGCTCCGAGCGCATCGCCGATCAGGCCGAGCGTGGCCGCGGACCGTTCCGCGTCTTTGCGTTCGGGATCGGGTATGACGTCAATACGTACCTGCTGGACCGCCTGACCGAGCGCGCCCGGGGCGTGACCGAGTACATCCAGCCGGGCGGCGACATCGAGCAGGCGGTGGGCTCGCTCGCCGCCAAGGTCGCGTCCCCGGTGCTCACGGACTTGGCCGTGCGGGCGGACGGCGTCGAGCTGTACGACCTCCAGCCGCAACGTCTGCCGGATCTGTTCGGGGGAGACGAGCTGGTGGTGTTCGGGCGCTATCGGGGAGCCGGGAGAGAGGAGAGATCCGTGACCGTGATCGGGCGGCGCGGCGGGCATGAAGAGCGTTTCTCGACGGCCGCCCGGTTCGGGAGTGAGCAGTCGGGCGCTGACTACATTCAGCAGCTGTGGGCCGCCAGGAAGGCCGGGGCCCTTTCGAGCGAAATCCGACTCCACGGTCCGAATCCGGAGATCGTGAGCGAGCTGAAGCGGCTCGCGTTGCGCTACGGCATTTTGACGGAGTACACGTCCTACCTGGTGCAAGAGCCGAACGTCCTGGCGCGGCCGATGCCATTACAGCCGCCTGCGCCCGAGGCGCAGGCCGGCGCGGGCGCGGTCCAGCGATCCCGCGAAGCTCGCAAGCTCGCCAGTTCGCTCAGCCTCGACGCGATCGTGGTAACCGGGGCGGTCGGTGTGGCCGATTCGCTCGCGGCCGTGCCCGGTGGACGGTCCGATCGCTCCCAGCGGATCGGTGGGAGGCTCTTCGTGTGGCGTGACAGCGTGTGGACCGACATCGCGCACGGCGACTCGCTGCGGGTGATCACGGTCGCGGCGTTCAGCGACGCGTACTTTGCACTCCTTCGAGCGCTCCCCGAGCTGGTGCAGCCCGCCACACTCGAGCCCGCGGTTCTAGTCGCCGGACGCCGCACGAGCATCAAGATTGCAGCCGGCGGTAAAACTGAATGGGCGTCGGGCGAGCTCGCGACACTTGTGAGCGACTTCAGGCAATGACGCCAATGGGGAGCTCCGCGCCCCAGGATCTCGCGGAGGTCTACCGCACTACGTACCGCGCGCTCGTGCGGTTCCTGTACCGCAAGGTGTGGGACGCCGAGCGCGCCGAAGACCTCGCTCAGGAGGCGTTCGCCCGAGCGCTGGTGCACAAACCGGAGAACGCGCGGGGGTGGCTCTTCATCGTGGCGGCAAACATGGCGCGGGACGATGCGCGGCGCGCGGCGCGTGAGCGACGGCACCTCACGCTCCTCACCGCCGAGCCGCAGGAGAGCGCGCTCGCGTCCGATGAGGCGATCGAGGTCGAGAGCGACCGCGCGCGCGTCCAGGCCGCGCTCGATGAGCTCTCGCCCCGCGACCGGGAGGCACTGTTGTTGTGGGATTCGGGCTTATCGTACGAGGAGATCGCCGCGCAGACCGGACTGGCGCGCGGCGCGATCGGGACGACGCTGTCGCGGGCACGCCGGCGGCTGGTGCAGGCCTACGAGGCCGGAAAGCCAGGTGAGCATGTCGCACGTGGATGACGGCACACTGCACGCGTATCTCGACGGCGAGCTGTCGCCGGCGGAGGTGCAGGGCGTCGAGGCACACCTCGCCCAGTGCCCCGCCTGCCGCGGCCGGCTCGACGAAGAGCGCGCGCTCATCACCCGCGCCGGCGAGCTACTCGCACTGGCGGGACCGCCGGACCGCGGGCTCCCGCCGTTTCGAGTGGGCGACGTGAAACCTGCCACCCGGCTGTGGTGGAAGGTGCGGCTACCCCTGGCGTGGGCGGCGACGCTCGTGCTGGCGCTGGGGATCGGGACCTACCTGGGCAGCGGGGTAGAACAGCGGCAGCAACCCGAGACCGCCGCCGACGCCGAGCCCGCGCGGCCCCAAGCGCTCGAGAGTCCGCTCAGCTCGGAACGGGCACGGCGCGAGTCTCGCGTCAAGCTGCGCGGCGCGGCGCGCACGCCGCCCGCGGCTCCGGCCGCGCCTGCTCCGGCGGCTCGCGGCGAAACGCAAATGGCCGTCATCCCGCGCGACACAGCGCTGAGCGCCGCCACGCCGGCCCGGGCCCCCGCCCCGCAGGCGGCGTTCGGAATGGTCGATGGTGCGCTCGTGGAGAAGGCGTCTCCCATCAGCCTCGACAGCGCGCGTGCGCTACTCGGAGCCGATCCCCTCGCCGTCCCCGGTGCGCCGATCCGCACGATGTATCGGGCACGCGAAATCGGCTACTCCGCCCTCGTGATCGTGGAGCAGGCGCTCGATTCGAGCACGGTAATCGAGGTGGTGAACGGGCGCCGGTCCCCGCTAGCCGTCGACGTGGTTGCGGTCACCGGAGCAGCAGCGCCAGGGGCGCGAGCCGACAGCGTGACCGTGGCCGAGCGGGCGTCACTGAGTCGCGCCAAGATCGCGGACTCGCTCGCCGCCGCTCCGGCCGCGAAGGCGGCCGCTCGAGCGCTGCGCCGCGTCGACAATCTCGAAATTCGAATCTCGGGCCCACTGCCGAGCGATTCCCTGCAGAAGCTGTTGCGGGTCGTCCAGCCGGTGAAGCCCTAGCTACGGCGTTACCGTGATCGTGCCGTGCATCCCGGTGGGAGGTGTGCCGTTGACCCCGTGATTCTTGCAGTAAAAGTTGTATGTGCCTGCGTTCATGAACTGGTGGGACACCGTCGCAGCCGCTAGGGCCATGTCATAGGTGTCCGCCGACCCGGTCGCGCTCGTGACCGTATGCGCCACGCCGTCCCCATTCTGCCACGTCACCGTCGTGCCCGCCGTCACGCTGAGACTTGTCGGGCTGAACTGGAGGCCCCCGACCGTGCAGATCTTCGTCGCCGTCGACGTGCAGCCCCCGCCTCCGCCCCCGTAAGGAGACGTCGAACCGCCGCACGCGGCGAGCAGCACAACTCCCGCTGCCCCTAGTGTCAGAGTCATTACGCTCGACCGCATGGATCCCCCGAGGTGGCGCGTAGGACAATCAGCAGCTCTATCACGCATGCTTACTACCCTTAGAAACACGCGCGAATTGTCAGAGAATGATGAAGCGGTCCGACGGGCGCTAGTGCCGCTCGCGGTCCAGTGTGTCGGCCGCGAGCCGGGGTGAGAGCATCGGGTAGCGGGCCCCGAACCACCCGAGCGAAAGCAGGAACAGCCCACCGAACAGCAGCGTGACGCCGACCTCCGGTAGGCCGATTGCCGGCCCGGCGCCGCCGTTGATCGAGGGAACGATCTCGAGGTAGCGCTCGAGCCAGATGCCCGCGAGGCTCACCAGGGCGAGCGCCACGAGCGCCGGCGGGTACCTCTTGGGCCTGACGCCGAGCAGGCCGACGAACGGGATGACGAACACCAGCAGGAATACCGCTACCCCGACCGGCTTCCACGGGCCGATCAGCCGGTAGAAGATGAAGAACGTCTCCTCGGGCAGGTTGCCGTACCAGATCACCAGGAACTGCGACCACATGAGATAGGCCCAGAACACGCTGAAGCCGAAGCACAGCTTTCCGAGATCGTGCTGCTGCTTGGGGGAGAACAGTCCCTCGAGGCCCATGCGCCGCCGCACCGCCAGCACCAGTACCGCGAGTGCCATCAACGCGGCGAGGAAGCTCCCCATGAAGTAGAACGCCCCGTACAAGCTGCTGACCCATTTGTGGGCGAGTGACATCACCAACTCGAACGCCAACAGACTGTATCCGAACGCATAACCGACCACGAGCAACGCCGCCTCGCGGGTGATGGTGTCACGGCCTTCGAGCCGGTCGGCGGGCCGGCCGTCGGCGAGCTCCCGGAGGTCCGGCGCCATGTCGTGCCGCACGAAACGCCACGACAACCAGGTGAGGAGCAGGTAGATCAGGCCGTTGCGGACGAAGAAGGGCTTGGCCGTGAGCCAGCCCCCCAGATCGGGACGCGGCTCGTGCAGCCAGCTGAAGATGTGCACCCGGCCGACGATCAGCCCCAGGTACAACGCGAGCGAAACCCACAGAAACGCGGCCGCCGCCTCGGCGAGCCGGATCACCACCCCGGACCAGTGCCCTTTGGCGAGCTTCTGCGTCGCGGCGAAGACCACCAGTGCCTGCGCCAGCCCGGTCCAGAACATAAAGTTGACGTGCCAGGCCTGCCACGCCCGGGGCGCGCCGCCCGCCGCGAGCACCCAGAGGAACACGGCCCCTCCAGCCACGGCCAGGAGGGCCCCCCACAGTAGGAACGCCCCTGCGGGGAACTGGCGCGCCTTCCGGACCAGCTCCGACCGCGCGACCGCCGCGACCGCGCTCATCGTCTCCCCCGTGGGCTCTGCGCGCCGGCCTGTAGCGTGCGGAGGTAATTCACGAGGTCCCAGCGATCCGTCCCGCGCACTTTGTCCCCGTAGATAGGCATCAGCCCCCGGCCCATCACCTGGCCGCTCACGATCACCCCGTAGAGGTAGCCGTCCGTGCGTCGAGCGATCGTGTCGTTGACAAGGGAGCGCACACCGAAAAAGGGCCCGCCCGCTGCCGACGAGATCGGGCCGTCGCCCCGGCCCGCCGGGCCGTGGCAGACGAGACAGTACGTCTCATAGAGGAACCGCCCGCGGTTGATCGACTCCGAGGTGCGGGTCCGAGGATTCACGAGTCGGTCGGCCGTCTGCAGGCTCATGAGCGGGTCCGCGCCGGTCACCGGCACGGTGCCGGGGACAGGCGGGATTGGTTGCGCGTACGGCTTGATGCTGCGCTGATGCCGCATGGTGGAGAACCAGCCGATGCGGTGCACGACGTCGTCCGGGTTGCAGCCGATCGCGGCGAGCGCGACCAGAGCGGCAAGGACGGCCCGCGGTCTACGCACGGCGGACCTCCTCCGCCCCAGCGCCGCGGAGCAGGGTCTCGACCTGACCGGCGCGCGCCGGCTCGGACGGCACGAAAATGCCGAACTTGTCGTTCGTGAAGCGTGGATCGTAGGCGACCGTGCCGAGCCGCCGGGCGGCGAACAGCGCGTTGAAGGCGATGCCGAGAATCGTCGAGAGCGCGCCGAACAGGATCGTCATCTCGAACATGATCACGACGTACGGCGGGATCGAGCCGATCGGCTTGCCGCCGAGCACGAGCGGCCAATCGTACGACATGTACAGCGTGATCCAGGCGCCGATGGCGCAGCCCGCGATTCCCCCGATCAGCGTGAACATCCGCACGGGGCTCACCGGCTGCTCGAGCGCATCCTCGATCTCGTGCCGGGGGATGGGCGAGTACACGGTGAAGTCGGTGTGGCCGGCCCGGCGCAGCTGGCCGATCGCGTCCACCGTCGCGTCGACGTGGCCGAACACGCCCAGCACACCCGGCGTGGGCGGCGGGTGGAAGATGGCGGTCAGCGGGTTCGCGAGCTTCACGACACCCTCGCCTTGCCGCGCTGCGGCGCGGGCAGCACCTCTTTCACCTCGGAGATCGACACCGTCGGGAAGTTCTTCACGAACAACAGGAACCACATGAAGAACCAGCCGAAGCTCCCCGCCATGATGCCCCAGTCCGCCCACGTGGGATTGTACGTCGCGTTGGCGAACCGCTCGAACGGCTCACCCGCGAGCGACACGACGATGATCACGAAGCGCTCGAACCACATTCCGATGTTCACGAAAATCGAAATGACGAACAGGCCGGTGATGCTGGTCTGGACCTTTTTCGACCAGAGCAGCCACGGCAGCAGCCCGTTGCAGATGTTCATCGTCCAGCTGGCCCACCAGAACGGTCCGAACGCGCGATACCAGAACGCGGCGCGCTCGTGTGGATTCCCCCCGAACCACGCGGTGAAATTCTCGGTACAGTAGGACATGCTCACGATCAAGCCCGTCAGCAAGCAGAGCTTCGCGAGGTTCTCAAAGTGGTGGATCGTGATGATGTCTTCCAAATGAAACAGCTTGCGGATCGGCACCAGCAGCGTGATCACCATGGCGACGCCCGAGTAGATGGCGCCGGCGACGAAATACGGGGCAAAGAGCGTGGCGTGCCAGCCGGGCACCAGCGCCATGGCGAAGTCCCACGAGACCACGCTGTGGACCGACAGTACGAGCGGCGTGGCGAGCGCGGCGAGATAGAGATAGCCCCGCGTGTAGTGACGCCACTGCTCGTTGGTGCCGCGCCACCCGAGGGCCGTGATGGCGTACAGCTTCTTGCGCCACCCGGTGGCGACGTCCCGCACCGCCGCGATGTCCGGGATCAGCCCCATGATCAGAAACACGGTCGAGACGGTGAAATAGGTGCCGATCGCGAACTCGTCCCAGATGAGCGGCGACTTGAAGTTGGGCCACAGGCCGCGCTCGTTGGGATAGGGGATGAGCCAGTAGAAGTACCACTGGCGCCCGATATGGATCAGGGGGAAGAGGCCCGCGGTCATCACGGCGAACACCGTCATCGCCTCCGCGGTGCGGTACACCGCGGTGCGCCACCCCGAGCGGAACAGAAACAGGATCGCCGAGATCAGCGTGCCCGAGTGGGCGATACCGACCCAGAAGACGAAACAGGTGATGTAGACTGCCCAGTACACCGGGTGCGAGTAGCCCGCGAGCCCCAGCCCGTAGCGCAGCAGGAACAGCAGGCACCCGATACCCACCCCGAGCAGGGCGACCGCCAGCGCCAGCAGGGCGTAGTAGCCCTTGCCCGGGTTACCGAGCGTCCGCGCGATGGCGCGGGTGACGAAGTCGTAGCTGACGCGGGACGGGGACGTCTCGGCCATCGCCTCAGTCCTCCACCACGGCGCCGTGCACGACCTTCGCGAGGTACGTGATCGCCGGCCGGGTGTTCAGTCCCTCGAGCACGTGATAGCCGCGCGGGTCCTGCGCCAGCGCCGCGACACGCGACGTCTTGTCGTGCAAATCGCCGAAAACGATCGCCTCCGACGGGCACGCTTGTGCGCAGGAGGGCGTGATGTCGCCATCCTGCACGTTGCGGTCCTCGAGGCGCGCCCGGTTCTGTGCGCCGCGGATCCGCTGCACACAGAAGGTGCACTTCTCCATCACACCCTTCTCCCGCACCGTGACGTCGGGATTGAGCAGCATGTTGAGCGGGTCGGGCCAGCTCTCCCATTCCCCACCCTGCTCGGCGTAGTTGTACCAGTTGAAGTAGCGGACCTTGTACGGGCAGTTGTTGGCGCAGTAGCGCGTCCCGACGCAGCGGTTGTAAACCTGCCCGTTCAACCCGTCGGGCGTGTGGTAGGCGGCGTACACCGGACACACCGGCTCGCAGGGCGCGTTGCCGCACTGCTGGCACAGCATCGGCGTAACCACGGCGCCGACGGGATGACCTCCCTTACCGCCCGTGTAGTAGCGCTCGATCCGGAGCCAGCTCATCTGGCGGCGCCGGCTCACGAGCTCTTCACCCACGGTGGCGAGGTTGTTCTCGGCGTAGCAGGCGGTGACGCAGGCGGAGCAGCCGGTGCATTTGGCCAGGTCGATCGCCATCGCCCAGCGCGGATGCTCGCCAGCGTAGTTCCCGAGCGTCGCCTTCTCGTGTTGCGCTTCCGCCCACGCCTCGAGCGCCTTGCGGACGTATGCCGGTGTCTCTTCCTCGGCGAACGGGTGCGCGCCGCGCCTCAACTCCCGCGCCTTCGCGAGCGGCAGCACCTCGATGATGCCACGCCCTTGCTCGCGCGCGTCGCCTTCGACGGTGGCGAGGCGGCGATGGTCGCCGGTCTTGGTGACTCTGACCCCGACGGAGAACGCGCGCCCGCCGAAGTCCGTGGGCTGGTCGCTCAGCAGCTCAAACGCATTGAACGAGCGGTCCTTGGCATAGCGGCCGTATGCCTTGTGACCCTGCCCGCTCGGGACCGCGAGCACGTCGGGTCGCACGCCCGGGGTGATCCACACCGGCGCCCGTACGGTACCGTGCGGGGACTCGAGCAGCAGGATGTCGCCGTTGGCGAGCTGCGATTTCGCCGCGGTCTCGGGATGCACTTCCACCCACCCGTGCCACGTGATTTTCGACACCGGGTCGGGCAGCTCCTGCAGCCACGGTTTGTTCGCTCCCCGGCCGTCGTGCAGCCCGATCGACGGGAAGACGATCAGCAGGTGCTGTGCCGATGCGCCTTCCGAGGCGGCCAAGCCACCGAGCCGCTGCGCGAACCCGGGCACGAGCCGCGGGCTCCGCACCGCCACGTCGGTGTACACGCCCCCGTGCTCCAGGGCGTCGCTCCAGAAGTCGTCGAATCCCCGGCCGCGTCCGTACCGCTGATGCAGCGTCCGCCACCGCGTTTGCAGGTAGTCCTTGAACGAGCTCGCGCTGCCGGAGGCTTGCAGGAGTACGTCAGCGGTGTGGCGGGTGTTCGGAAACACGGGCTGCATCACCGGCTGCTGCAGCGCATAGACGCCCGCGCGCGGACGCGAATCGTTCCACTGCTCGAGCGGATGGAGGTCCGGCAGAATCAGGTCCGACGCGGCCGCCGTCTCGTCCAGGTAGGACGAGAAGCTCACCTTGTACGCGACGCGGCCGAGCGCCTGGGAGAACGCGGCCGGCAGGGAGTGCGCCGGATTCGCGCCGTGGACGAGCAGCAACGCGACCTTCCCGGCGCTCATGTCCCCGACGAGGTCCGTCAATTGCTTGAACGATCCACCGGCCTCGAGGGCGTGGTTGGGTCCGAACTTGACGGTCTTCCCGACCTGCCCCGCGACATAGTTCAGGAGGTTCACCGACGCCACGAGCACCTGCGCGCCGCTCCCGTAGTGCGTCGACATGCCCCCGGCCACGGCCAGCCCCCCCTGCGAAGCGGCGAACTCGCGAGCCAGCCGCCGGATATCGCGCGCCTCTATTCCGACGAACGTCGCCACCTGCTGGGGCGCGGGGAGCAAGCGATCGAGACCGCGCGCGTCCGCCGGTGTGGGGGCCAGGCGCTCGGCCAGGATGACCTGCGCCATCGCGAGCGCCAACATGTACTCCGTCCCCGGCTTGGCCGCGATCCACTGGTCCGCACTCATCCCGGTCAGCGACAGGCGCGGGGCGACGGAGACGAACTTGGCCATCGACCCGTCTCGTCCACCCTCGAACGCGTGCGCCCGGGTGAACCCGTTCTGGTAGCCGACCGGGGACAGCCAGGTCTCCATGAAGTCGGCGCCGAACGAGACGATGTAGCGGGCGTTGGCGAAGTCATACCACGGGATCGCCGACGTGCCGAAGGCGAGGCGGTTGCCTTCGCGCAGCGCCTCGAAGGCGAACGGCTCATAGGTGATGTGGCGACCGCCCAGCCCTTTGATCCACGCGTCGACCAGCTCGCCGAACGATCCGCTCTCGAGCCCGGTCACGAAGGCGATCCCCTTGCCGCGGGCCTCCTTCACCTTCGCCTGCAGCCGGTTGATGGCGTCCTCCCAGGAGAGTTTCTGCCACTCGCCGTTCCGACCGCGGGCCATGGGATCGGTGACGCGGTCGGGATTGTAGAGTCCCTGGAGCCCGGCCTGGCCCCGCGAGCAGAGCCGTCCCTGGTTGATCGGCGACTCGGGATTCCCCTCGAGCTTGATCACGCGGCCTTCGCGGACTTTCGCCTGCAGCCCACAGCCGGCCGCGCATTCGCGGCAGGTGGTGGCGTAGTACGTGGCGATCCCGGGGACCTGGTTCTCGGGCGGGACGGTGTAGGGAACGAGGTGCTCGGTCGGCTCGGCGTGGATATCACACGCCGACGCCGCCGCGGCGGCGCCCCCCGTCGCGCCCAGGACTGTCAGGAACCGTCTGCGGTCCATCGGTCGGGCCTCAGTAGTGACACAGGGTGCAGTCGCGCGAGACGTTGCGCTGCACGTGGCAGTTGACGCACCAACCCATCTTGAGGGTGGCGACTTGGTACACCTGCGGCATGCGATTCACCTCGCCATGGCACGTGCTGCAGCTCTCCGTCCCCAGAATCTTGATGTGACGCTGGTGCGGGAAGCGCACGAAGCCCGGGAGAGCATGCACGCGCGTCCACACGGGCGGCTGCTTGTTGGCCCACGCGTCGCGCACCTTCTTGATCTCCGCCTTGTGAGACTCGGTGGATCCGCCGATCATCTGATGACAGCCGAAGCAGGTCTGCACCGCCGGGATCCCCGGCTCGCTCGAGATGGTCACCGTATTGTGACAGTACAGGCAGGGGATCTGATCCTGGCCGGCGTGGATGTCGTGACGGAAGAAGATCGGCTGGCGGGGACCCTCGAGCCGCCCCGTGTCGCTGATGACGGGAGCCTTGTAGCCTGACGCAGACTGACCGGTTTGTGCCGCGGCCGGATAGGCGATCGACAGTGCGATCGCAACGCCGGCCCCGACCCTCCCACTCCTCTTCGTCATCCAGAGCGCTCGATGGCGAATGGTATCGGTCTGTGTTGTGAAACGGCTTGCGGGCGCCGGAATGTAGCGCCAGCGCGGAAGCATACACAAGGCCTGCTCGTGTAGGGGCGCAGCATGCTGCGCCCTTACCAAACCGGTCACTCCGGTCGTGCCAGGAGCTGATGCTTCAGCCGAATGATGGAAACGAACGCGTCGACGGCGTCCAAGTCGGGGAACTCCATCCAACACCAGCGCACGCCGCCGGACATCCGACCGTCGCGGATTGCCTGTCGCGAGGTACGCGGCAGGCCGTCGGTCACGGCGAGCTCACGCTCCTCGGTCTCGGTGAGAATGAACGTGCCCGAGAGCCCGGTCTCCATGGGGTGGAGGTAGCCGAGCTTGCGCCCGCCGACCTCGTACATCCAGACCCATTTCCAGGCGGTACCCATGAACACCACCTGCTCGGTGACGTGGCGGAGGGCGCGGATGCCTTCGCGCGCCCGCTTGAACCGTTGCGCGGCGCGCGGCGGCAGATCCTTGAGCGGGGCCTCGGACTTGGGACGCTTGCGCGGGGTGGCGTAGAGATTGGTCGCCCAGTACCCGGCCGGCTGATGATCGATGGGGATCATGATGTTGTCTATTGTAAACGGCGCGTCACCGAACGGAAGCGCCCCGCGTCGAGCAGACGGGCGATCGCTACACCGGGCACCGCCATGCGGCCGTCCCGGCTCATGCTCAGCTTGATCACGTCCGCGCCGCGTCCGAACCAGCGCACGCTCGGCTCCACGTCCGAAGGATAGACGCACGCCGCGAGCGCCGCGACCGCGATATCGGCCTGGGTTCCGATCCCCGACTCGGGCATCGTGCCGGCCCAGAGCTGCGCGCCGCATTCGGCGGCGATCCGGCAGATGCGGCACGCTTCGGCAAGCCCGCCCACGCGATGCACCTTGAGATTCCAGACCATCGGGCCCTCGAGGGCCAGAATCTGGCGCGCCGCCCCCGCGTCGCGCAGGGTTTCATCGAGGCACAGCGGCGTCTTGAGCGCGCGCGCCAGCCGGGCGTGACCCACGAGCTCGTCGGGGGCGAGCGGCTGCTCGATGTACAAGAGGCCGGCCTCGTCCAGTGTGCGCAATGCGGCTTCGTGCTCCGGCCACCGGTACGCGCCGTTTGCGTCCACGGTGAGCGGGACATCCGTGCCGGCCATTCCGACGCGGGCCGCCCGCACGGCGACCTCATCCCACTGCGGCGCGACCTTGATCTTCACGCGTCGGTAGCCGTGCTGCAGCGCCTCGTACACGCGGCGCGTCAGGGTCTCGGCACGGCGATCCTCGGGAATGCCGAGCGCCACACCGCAAGGGAAACTCGCTGCCGGCGCGACGCCGAGGCGTTCGGCAACCAGCTGCGGTAGCCCCGTGCCGCGGCGATGCGCCTCGAGGTCCCACGCCGCGGTCTCGATCCCGGCCCGGGCGAACGGATTGCCGCGCACGTTCTCGCGCAGCGCCGCGTCCACTGCCTCGGGAGAGTCGAACTCCTGACCGGCGATCCGCGGGGCGAGGACGCGGGGGATGAGATCGCGAGCGCTGCCGAGCGTCTCCTCGGAGTAGAACGGCAGCTCGTCCGGGGCCGATTCGCCGTAGCCCACGTGCCCCTCGCCGTCGTGCAGCACCACCACCACCGACCGCCGCGCGTCGATCCTGCCGCCGGACAGGATAAACGGTTCCGCGAACGGCAGCTCGAGCGCGTACAGCTCAACCCGCGCGATGCGCATGGGCTCGCAGATCGAGGAACCGGAGCTCGCCGCCCTGCCGCTCGAGCTCCCCGCGCGCTTCGCGCTCGAGCATCACCGCGATCAGGCCGTCCCGCGGATGAAAGACCAGGGCATGGAGCGCCCGCTGGACACGGGAGCCGTGGGTGGCGGCGTACTCGGAGAGCGGAAGCTGGAAGAAGGTATGCAATTGCACGCTCTCGCAGCCGCGGCGGGCATACTCGAGGATCATGCGACCGGAGCAGATGTTGCCGGTGCCGGTCAGCCCTCGGATCCCCGGGGTCAGTTGAGTCTCCAGCACTCTCAGATTCCGGTCGCTCAAGTCCCAGCCTCCGTAGGCGACGCCTCGCGCCGCATCGAACAACCGGTTGAAGCAGACCAACGCGTCCGCCTCGGTAGAGGCGTTCATCATTTCGACTTGAAAGGCGTCGTCGAACCGGGCGTTCATGAGCTTCACCGCGACCCGTACGGGGATCCGAGATGCGGCGCGGATGCGCCCGGGCACCTCACGCAGCCACCGGAGGATCTGGGCGCGATCGTCCGCCAGCGCATCGCCCGCCAGCGTGGGCGAGAAATCCTTCTCCACGAGGAGCGGCGGCTCCCGCCAAGCGTCCGCCAGCTGTGTGGTCGCATAGCGGTACTCGCCCTCACGGAACGGCTCCGTGAGTCGCGGCAGGTGATACTTCACCGATGGTACCACCAGAAGCCGGCCGGCTCGGGTGAGGTCCCGCCCAGCGCGCACCAGCGCGAGGTAGTCGCCGAACGGGCGATCCCAGCCCCGCCCCTTCCACGTGACGGTCCACCCCTCACGGCCCGTCTCCGTCCCCGTCCCCGTCCCCGTCCCCCCGGCACGTCGCTCGACTTTCATCTTGGTCTCGTGAATCGCCCACGCCGCCATCGCCCGCGCGCCGGTCTCGTCCTCGGCGATCACCGTCTTGAGCACGGAGAACGCGAGTCCCGCCGTGGCGTCATCCTCGAGCTGCCCGGTGTTGAGCGACAGCTGGCCGGAGCCCTTGCCGATGGGATGCGGAACGACTGCGCCCAGATAGCGCGCGGTGAGATCGATCCCATAGGTTTCGCGCACGTGCGCCGGGAAGTCGCGCGGCAGCTCCCGCTTGAACCGATCGAAGTCCCGCTCGAGCTTGGCGCGCACTGGCGGGTCGACTAGCCCCCGGGCCGTGCCCCGGGCGCAAAGCGGGACAGGCGGAACTCGGGGGGCGCCACCTCCCCGCCGAGCGCCAGCTTCGCGACCAGCTCCCCCACGGCCGGCCCGTGTTTAAAGCCGTGCCCGGAGCCGCCGCCCACGAGCCAGACGTTCGTCGCCGCTGGGTGACGGTCGATGATGAAGTGCTCGTCGGGCGAGTTTTCGTACTGGCACACCCGGGCCTCGACCAGCGGAGCGCCCTTCAAGCCCGGGAACCGAAACGCGAGATACTCCCGCGCCGCCTTCAGCGCCTCCGGCGTGGGTACCCGCTCGCCCGTGGTGGGGTCGAACGGTGGCCCGCGGGTGTCGTCGGCGACCTTGAACCCGCGCCACTCGTTGCCGGGAATCCCGTATATGAAACCTCTCCCGTGATCCGCCCACACGGGCAGCGCCTGCTCGGTGAACCGCACGTCGCCCGGGGGCGTGCCGAAAAAGAAGACCTCCTGGCGGGTAGCGCGGACCCGATCACCAATGACGTCCGGAAACAACTGCCCCAGCCACGGACCGCATGCGAACACGAAGGCGTCGGCCGCGATCGTGCTGCCGTCGGAGAGCTTGACGCCCCGTAGCTCGCCTTCGGCGAGACGCGCGCCGGGCTCCACGGCGAGCTGGCGGTATTCACCGCCTTCGGCGAGGAAGCCCTCGAGCACAGCCGCGCAGGCGCGGCGCGCCGTGAGGTAGCCACCATCTTTCTCAAAGATGCTCCAGCGCACGCGCTCGCAGTTTATTTGCGGGTAACGGCGCGCCGTCTCCGCGCCCGACAGCTCTTCGAACGCCAGCCCGGCTTCCTTGAGCAGCGGCAACGCCGCCTTTTCGTACGCCTCATCGCTCTCCACTAGCCACAGCACGCCGATGGGATGGTACAATTTCAGGTGCCAGCGCCGCTCGTGCTCCTTCCACAATTGGAGCGCGCGCGCCGTCAGGTGCGTGTAGATCCCGCGGGGGCCGTAGGTCCCACGGATCACCCGGGTCTCACCGCCCGAGCTGGCGCGCGAGTTGCCGGGCCCCCAGGCGTCCACCAGCGTGACGCGGACGCCGCGCCGTAGCAGGTGGAGCGCGGTCCAGCCGCCGAAGGCCCCTGCGCCGACCACCACCACGTGCCGTTGCTTGCTCATCGGACTCCAGCCCTTCAGAAAGAGAGACGCGCCGAGCGCCGTGCTCGCAGCGGCGCAGGACTCGAGGAACGACCGCCGCGGGATGCGCGTCACGTCGGGGTGACACGCGGCGTACGCGCCTCGCGGACCGCGGCGCGCACGGCGTCCCGCTCAGCCGGCGGGAGGCTCGGGCCCCAGGGATCGTCGCACGCGTCCTCCGGGATCACGCCGTCGGCCGCGAGCGCCCAGAGCATCCGCCGGACGTACCCCTCCACGGGGGGGTCGAACGTCGCGCTCGCGAAGCGATCGCACACGCCCGACAGGCGGACGAACTTGCCGAAGTCGCCCGAGCGGAACGATTCCATCAGGGCAACCTGGAGGTCGGTGAGCGCCGCCCCCATGCCGATCAACGCCGCCCGGGCTCCCATCGTGAGCGAGTAACCCAGGAAGCGATCCTCGCCGGTGATCAGCAGCTTGTCCGGGTGATCCCGCATGAGCCCGGCGATTCGTTGGAACGTCACCACCGAGTCGAGCGTGGCCACCTTGATCCCGATCACATTGGGGAGCGCGAGGATGGCGTGCAGGGTCTGGTTGTCGTAGGCGACGCCGCCGGCGGCCTCGTACAGATAGAACGCGATCACCGGGAGCTCGCGGCCGAGTGCCTCGTGATACGCGACCGGATCGTCCGCCCGCGGAAAGGCGAGCAGCGCGTTCGCACCGCCCGCCTTCGCCTCGGCAGCCATCTCCAGGCTCGTCGCCCCCGCGACGATGGGGCTCATGGGGAGGGCGGCCCGCCAAGCCGCGAGCACTCGGCGCCGCTGGTCGCGCGACAGGTACGGCCCTCGACCGGTGTGCGCCCAGACGGCCACGCCCGCGACGTGATGGTCCGCCATCCACGAGGCGTAGGCCTGCAGCGCGTCGTCCGCCAACTCGCGGCCCCGGAACGGGACCGGGACGGCAGGGATCAGACCCCACTCGAGGGCGCGGGTCAGCGGAGGAGTCCCCCGCGGGTGTTCTCCGAGTCGATCGCCGCGCGCTGCGGCGGGGCCAGATCGAGCAGATCCACCTTCGCCACGCTCGCCTCCGGAATCCGCAGCGGCTGTCCGGTACCGAACACGAACCGGTCGATCCCGATCGTACCGAGCAGCGTCTCGAGGTGATCTTCCGGGGGGCCCCAGATCCAGCTCACGTCCCACCATAGGCGTGCCGCCTCTTCGGGGGTCGATCCAAAGTGGACCTCTTCGATGAACCCGCGGTCGGCGTGCGTGATCAACAGCCGCAGGTCCTCGTCGCTTCGAATCAGCGCCCGGACCGCCGCCGCCGGGAGCTCGCCAGCGCGGTCGTTGGGGTGACGTTGGCGCCCGTCTTCGAGACGCACGGCCATCATGAGTGGCAGGTGCGCCGCACCGCACGCCGCTGCGAGGACCCGCATCTCGGGCCCTGTCGGGTCGAGCCCATAGTACAGCGGATCGCACCGCCCGGCGGGGGCGGCGCGGTCCGCCGCCTCGCCCAGCGCGCCTTCCCAGCCCGAGAGGCCCGGATGCAACGCGGGGACTGGCTTGAGACGCGGCTCACGCGCCGCGGTGGCGTACAGCCAGGCGTTCCCCTCCATCGGCTGCCGCCAGAACAGGCTCGGCAGATGGCTCACCCACGCTTCGTCGATCCCGGCGCGCGTCATGGCGTGTAGCAGCCCGTCGGGCGACGTAGCGGGCACACGCCGATAGGGGTAGGCGCCGAGGAAGGCGTTGACGTCGATCCGCATCAGTCGGCGGGGAACGCGCCGCGCGGAAAGATGCGTGCCGCGTTCCTCCATTGCACGAGCTCCAGGTCGCGCGGCGGAAGCAGGCGCTCCAGATAGCGCAGCTTGGCCCACCCGGTGTCCATCGTGAGGTCCGTTCCCCAAAGCAGGCGCTCCACACCGGCGGCCTCGAGGCACGCTTCGAGCATGCCGCCGTCCACGCCGCTCCCCGAGAGATCCACGTACACGTTGGGCGTAGCGCGCAGGGCGGCAAGTGAGTGCTCCCAGTCGCCGCCCCCACCGATGTGCGCGAGGATGAATCGCACCTGGGGGTGTCGCGTGGCCAAGGCCACGAGCTCGGGTCCGTCCGACGCTTCCTGCCCCGGCCAGTCCCGCGTCCGGTGCTGCCACACGTGGTGCAGTACCGGCACTCCACGTTCCCGCGCCAGCTCGCAGATCGGATCGAGCAGCGGGTCGGTCGCGCGGCGGCTCGCCGCGAGCTTGATCCCTACCATCCCGGCGTCGAGGCAGCGCACGATCTCGGCGCGCGCGTGAGACGTATAGTTCGGGTTCACCGTGACGTAACCGCGGATCACGTCGGGATGCTCCCGCCCGAGCGCGAGGAGGGCGGTATTGCCGGCCTCCACGTCACGGGGCGATGGGAAGTATATCGGCGATGTCCGGCCCCAGCTCCCGAGGATCGAGGCGACGTGGATCGTCACCCCGATCTTGCGCCCCGCCGCGAGCCGGCTGGCGTTCCGCTCGTGCCAATCGGACCGGGGCGCGCCGGCGTGATAAAAGTGGGCATGCACGTCGATGAGCATGCCTGAATTTGAGTTGCCAGACGCCAAGACGCCAAGCCGCAAGTCCGGCACGTCTTGCATCTTGCGACGCCCGTTTTCTATCTTGTTGCGCTATGCGCACACCACCAACTCCGCCGCGCCCGCCTGGAGGGCCACCCCCACGCGGTCCCACTCCTCCTCCCCGTGGTCCGACTTCGCCGCGGGGTCCAACGCCCCCCAAGGCCGGCCCCCCGCCGCGGCCCCCGGTCAAAGCACCGGCCGCGAAACCGCGAGCCGCGCGCAAGCTCCCGGGCTGGCTCGCGCGGGCAAAACGCCTGTTGCTCCAGCCAGCGCAGGAGTGGGCGACGATCGCCGGAGAGTTCACGAGCGCCGGCCCGATCTACATGCGCTACCTCGTGCCGATGGCCGCCATCGGCCCGATCGCGGCAACCATCGGCGGCATCGTGTTCGGCGAGCGCGGCAGCCTGTTGACGTTCGGGACCGTCCCCATGAGCGCCGGGACCGCGGTGCAGGCGGGGGTGCTCGAGTACGTGCTCAATCTCGTGGGCGTGTACGCGTTGGCGATGGCGATCGACGTAATCGGAGGGTCCGTCGGGGCGCAGCGAAACCGCGTGCAGGCGCTGAAGGTCGCGGCCTACGCGAGTACACCGTATTGGCTCGCCAGCGTGTTCGCGCTGTTCCCGAGGATCGAGCCACTGGGGATGTTGGTCGGGCTGTACAGCGTGCGGCTGTTCGCCGTCGGGCTTCCACCGTGCATGAAGGTGCCCCGCGACAAAACGGCTGCCGTCACGCTGCTGACGAGCATCGCGGCTGGGCTGGTGGTACTGATCATCACCGCGATCATCACGCGGCTGGTCGTGGCCTAACGCCGATCCCGGAACGCCGCGCGCGTCACTCCGCCTTCCCGGCCGAGCAGCGGCGCGGCGACCGCGAGCCCGACAATCGCGAACAGGGCGAGCGCGGCGCAGTCGAGGGGCGCCGGTAGCTCGCCGCCGTAGCCCGCTCCCGCCCACCGGCTCAGTAGTGCGTGCTTCAGCAAGTCCACCCCGTACGCCAGCGGGTTCACGTAGGCGACGGCGCGCAGCACCGGACCGAGGTGCCGCACGGGGTACAACGCGCCGGACAGAAACAGCATCGGGAAGACCACGAAATTCATGACACCCGCGAAGTTCTCGATCGACCGGATACTCGCGGCGAGCACGACGCCGAGCGCACCCAGCGCCAAGCCTGAGAGCACCAGGGCGACGAGCCCGAGCAGCATCCCCGCGAGCGTGGGGCGCAGCTGGACGCAGGGGAGCAGGATGGCCGCCACGACGATTGCCTGGGCGGTACCGAGGAGGGTCGCGCCCAGCGTCTTGCCGAACGCGACCGTGCTGCGCCGGATGGGGGCGACGAGCACCATGCGGAGCACACCGGCCTCACGGTCGGTCACCGTCGAGAGGGCCGCGAGCAGCGAGCCGAACATCACCACCATTCCGAGCAGGCCGGGCGCCATGTAAACGCGGTAGTCGATCTCGCTCCGCCCGGCGAACACGGCCGCGAAGCCACCGCCGGCAAACACCAGCCACACGAACGGCCGCCCGATGCTCGCCAGCACGCGGCCGCGTTGCCGCCAGAACCGCACGAACTCTCGCGCGACGATACCGTACACCGCACGCATGCTCACCCGCCGTCCGTCTCAGCCAGATGATGGCCCGTGTGCGCGAGGAACGCTTCCTCCAGCGACGTGGCGCCCACCGCCCGCTTGAGCTCGGGGGGCGTGCCGAGGGCAGCGAGCCGGCCACGATCCAGCACGGCGACGCGATCGCACGGCTCGGCCTCTTCGACGTAGTGCGTGGTCAGGAGCACGGTGAGACCGGATGCGGCTCGCAGCGCACGGATCTGCTCCCACAGCGAGCGGCGCGCGCGTGGGTCGAGCCCGGCCGTGGGCTCGTCGAGAAACAGGATGCGGGGCTCGTGCAGGATGCCGCGGGCGATGTCGGCCGCGCGCCGCATGCCACCCGAGAGCGTCCGCACCGGATCGTCCCGTCGCTCGCGCAGCTCGAACTGGTGCAACAGCGCGTCGATGCGCGGCCGGGCCACGCGGTCGGGGAGGCTCCACAGGCGCGCGGCGAAGCGCAGGTTTTCTCCCACCGTCAGGTCGCGGTCGAGCGTGGTGTCCTGAAACACGAGCCCGATGCTGCGCCGCACGGCGAGGCCCTCGCGCACGACGTCGTGTTCCGCGACGCGCGCAGTGCCGCGGGAGGGCGCGAGGAGAGTCGCGAGCAGGTGAACCGTGGTGGTCTTACCGGCGCCGTTCGGCCCGAGCAGGCCGAAGAACTCCCCATCCCGGATCTCGAGGTCGAGCCGATCGAGAGCGCGGACCGCGCCAAAGTCCTTGCCGAGGCCGCGGGCGTCGATCGCGGCGGCGGTCATCCTTTCGCGGCGAGGACGCGCGACGCGGGCGCCGCGCGATAGGTCCACTCGGCGGCCTCCGCCGCGCGCTCCACCTCCGCGACCGCGGCGTCGATCAAGTGACGGTGGGGCGAGAGCGAGCACACGGGATCGGTAAGAGCCGCGTCGCCTGCCACCAGGAACGCCTGGCACCGGCAGCCACCAAAGTCCTGAGACTTACGCGGGCACGAGCGGCAGGGCTCGGGCATCCAGGCATCGCCCCGAAACCGCTGGAACGCGTCCGAGTGCTCCCAGATCCAGTCGAGCGGGTGCTCGCGCACGTTCTCGAAGGTGAGCGTAGTGATCCGGCCCGCCGCGTGGCAGGGCCAAACCTCCCCCGCGGGCGTCACGGTCATGTACGCGCGGGCCCAACCGCCCATGCACGGTTTGGGGTACTGCTCGTGGTAATCGGGGAGCACCCACACGATCTCGAGTCGCGTCCCGAGTCGTGCGCGCTCGCGCTGCACCACGCGCCAGGCTTCGTCGAGCTGCGCCCTGGTCGGCATGAGTGCAGTGCGGTTGTGGAGCGCCCACCCGTAGAACTGCGTGTTGGCGAGCTCGATGCGCTCCGCGCCGAGCGACTCGGCGAGCCGGATCAGCGCCTCCACCTGATGCAGGTTGCGGCGGTGCAGTACGACGTTGACGGTGAGCGGGAAGCCCAGCTCTCGCGTGTAGTGGTAGGCCGCGATCTTGTCTCGATAAGATGTTGTCCCCGCGACTGCATCCGAGAGCTCGGCATCGGCCCCCTGAATGCTGATCTGCACGTGGTCGAGGCCCGCCGCCTTCAGACCCGCCAAGCGCTCTTTGGTGAGCCGATACGCGGATGTGATGAGCGACGTATAGAGCCCCAGCCCGTGCGCTTCGCTCACCAGTACCTCCAGATCCGCGCGCAGGGTCGGCTCGCCACCGGAGAGCCCGAGCTGCAGCACACCCAGCGCCTTGGCTTCGCGGAACACGCGGCACCACTCGTCTGTCGAGAGCTCGCGCTTGAACCGCGGGCCCGCGAAGTCGAGCGGATTCGAGCAATACGGGCACTGCAGCGGACACTTGTAGGTCAGCTCCGCGAGCAACCATAGCGGCTTAGGATCCATACGTCACCAGCCCCTTCGCGGCGAGCCCATCGAGAAAAGCCGTGACGTCGCGCTCGACGCCCTCCCCGGGGGCGCCGTAGCGTTGCTCCAGCGCCGCCACGACGTCGGCGACCGAGCGCACGCCGTCACACAGCCCGAGGATCTCCGCGCCCGTCGGATTCAGCGCCACCAGTCCTTCGGGGTAGAGCAGCACATCCCGGCCACGCACGTCGTCGTGCTGGAGGCGCGCCTTGGGGTGAAGGCGAGGCACAGTCGCTCGGCCGGCGGCGGTCACGGCGCGGTCCCGGGCATGGGCCCACGCTCCACGGCGTCGAGCAGGCACCACAGCACGTCGCACTTGAACTCGAGCGCCGCGACCGCCCGCTCCTGTTCCTCCGGCGTGCGGAAGCGCTGTGTGACGAGGCCCAGGGCGTACTCCGCATCACGCGGCGCCTGGGTGAGCCGGTTCTTGAAATACTGCAGCCCTGCGGGATCCACCCACTTGTAGTGGCTCAGCATCGCCGCCAGGCGCTCCTTTACGATGAGCGGCGCGAACATCTCGGTGAGGGAGGCCGCCACCGCTTCGAGCCAGGGCCGGAACCGGCAGAAGTTCACGTACGCGTCCACGGCGAACCGGACGCCGGGCAGGAGAAAACGCTGGCCCAAGAGGTCTTCGCGCTTCACGCCCATCGCTTCGCCCAGACGCAGCCACGCTTCGATGCCGCCCTCCTCCCCCGGCCGGCCGTCGTGGTCGATGATGCGCTGGATCCAATGCTGGCGCACTTCACGCTCGGGACAGCTCGACAGAATCAGGGCATCCTTGATGGGGATGCTGATCTGATAATAGAAGCGGTTCGCCACCCACAACTGCAGCTCCTCGCGCGAGAGCTCGCCGCGGTGCATCCGTTGGTTGAAGGGGTGGAGGTGGTGGTAGCGGCGCTCCAACACGGCGCGCAGCCGGCCGACCAGCTCGTCCACCGGATGCGAGGTCAGCTGCACGCTCACAGCTCGAACTCCATCGCGTCCTCTCCCACCACGATGCCCGCCGCCTCGACTCGCGCCCGCTCCGCTGAGCTGCGACACAGGATCGGATTGGTGTTGTTGACATGAACGAGCACGACGCGTTTCGCGTCGAGTTGCGGCAGGAGCTCCAGGCTGCCACCCGGGCCGCCGATCGGGAGGTGGCCCATCTCGCGCGCCGTCGGCGCCGCAACGCCGGCCGCTCTGAGCTCGTCGTCCGACCAGAAGGTGCCGTCGAAGAACAAGAGATCGGCTCCACCGGCCACGTGCCGCACGGCGTCGTCCATCGCCCCGGCGGTCGGGACGTAGGCAAGCGTGCCGCCTGTCCGCTCGTCCGTGAGCCGCAGACCGACGTCGAACGCCTGCGTCGGCGCCGCGCGGGCGTAGCGCGGGGGGCGCCGGGCGACCGCCGTGGCCGAGCAACAGATGCCGAGCGGGGCGCCGGCGCGGTCCGTGAGCTCGATGGGACGGCCCTCCTCGAGGGCCCGCGGCTCCACCCCGGAATAGGCAGACAGCACGCGATACAGCGGCCACTCGTCGCCCAACAGTGCCGTCACGCCCGCCGGGGCGTACACCGGCAGCCGGTCGGCGCTCTCCCGCAGCAACAGGAGGCCGAGGGTGTGGTCGATCTCGCCGTCCGTAAGGACCACCGCCCGCACGGGAGTCGCGCGTGAGCCGGATGGGGGCCAGAGCGAGCGATGAGCGGCGAGCTGCGTGCGAAGATCCGGCGAGGCGTTCAGGAGAATCCAGCGCTCGCCGTCGGCGCTCAGCGCCACGGACGACTGCGTGCGGCTCCGATTGGTGTCTCGGGCTTCGGTGCAGTTACGGCAGCCGCAATTCCACTGCGGGACTCCACCACCTGCCGCCGAGCCAAGGATGATGACGCGCATTGAACAAAGGGGCCGGGTTCGTCACCCGGCCCCCCATTTGCCGTGTCAGCGTGGTTCAGGCATTGCCCGCGTACGCGCCGACTTCCATCCCCAGCTCGACTACCTCGAACTCAGGCTTGGTCCACGTCATGTGATTCTTCCTCCAGGAGTATCGTGGTCGACCAACTGCAAGCGCTCGCCATAGACTTAAGCACGTGACGTGCCACCCCGCTCCTCTACGTGCCACAAGGACAACTCGCGCGGCCGTAGAGAGTTAACGGTAGGGCCCGCAACGGTCAGGCCCGATGAGCTAGTGGTGCAGTGAGTTATTTCACCCAACATGGGTGAGATCACCCAGCGCCACGCTCCGTCAGTGTTGCAGGCCGAACTTCTTAAGGCGATAGCGCAGCGTGTCCCGGGAGATGCCGAGGCGCTGAGCGGCCTTGGTTTGGTTTCCGGCCGCCTCGCGCATCGCTCGCTCGATCATCGACTTTTCCCATTGCGCGAGGTCGACGCCCTGCGGCGGCAATGCGGGTGCAGCGCCCACCTCCGCCGGCGCCGTGCCATGGTCGGGGCTCGTCAGCGAGAGATGCTCCACGTCCAGCGTCGGACCGCGGCTCCACAGCACCGCGCGCTCAATCACGTGGCTGAGCTCGCGGACGTTGCCGGGCCACGGATACGACAGCAACAACTCGCGCGCCGGCGCGCTGATTTCCCGCACCGTCTTCCCGTACTTGGCATTGAGGACCCGCAGGAAGTGGTCGGTGAGAAGCAGCACGTCCTCCCCGCGCTCGCGCAGCGGCGGCACGACGAGCACGATCACGGCGAGGCGAAAATAGAGATCGCGGCGGAATCGCTCGCGGGTCGCCTCGCGCTCGAGATCGCGGTTCGTGGCGGCGACGATGCGCACGTCCACCTTGCGCTCGCGCACGCTGCCGACGCGCCGGACGGTGCGCTCCTCGATGGCCCGCAGCAGCTTGCCCTGCACGGAGAGATCGACGTCGCCGATCTCGTCGAGGAACAGAAATCCGCCCTCGGCCGCCTCGACCAGACCGGGCTTCGATTCCTTGGCATCCGTGAAGGCGCCGCGCTCGTAGCCGAACAGCTCGGCCTCCATGAGGGTGGCCGGGAGGGCGGTACAGTTCACCTCGATAAATGGCTTCGACGCGCGCGGGCCGGCGGCGTGGATGGCGTGCGCGAGGATGCCCTTCCCGGTGCCCGTCTCGCCCGTCAGCAGCACCGGTGGCGTGTCCTCCAAAGCGGCGATCTGACGCGCCCGCTCGAGCACCGCACGGACGGCGGGTGACTCGCCCACCATGGTCGCGAACCCGACGTCCCGCGTGGCGCGGCGGCGGTAATACGACAGCTCCTGTTTGAGCAAGCGGTTCTCACGCGCGCGATCGGCCAAGAGCTTCAGCTCCTCCAGGTCCACCGGCTTCTTGACGTAGTCGAAGGCCCCGAGCTTGACGGCTTCGACGGCGCCCTCGATCGAGCCGTAGGCCGTCAGCATGATCACGGGGAGCACGGGATCGAACTCGCGGATCCGCTTGAGCAGGTCGATGCCGCTCATGCCGGGGAGCCGCACGTCCGCGAACACGACGTCCGGCTGAAGGCGCTCCAGCAGCTCGAGCGCTTTCTCGCCGGAGGCCGCCACTTCGGCCTCGTAGCCGTGGTCCGCCAGGAACGCCTTGGCTGAGCGGGCGAGGGTCTGCTCGTCGTCGACGATCAGCACGGTCGAGCCACTCATACCAGACTCCGCACCGGCGTCGGCGCAGCGTCACCGCTGGCGATAGGCAGCCAGATACGCACGGTGGTGCCGTGACCGATCCGACTGGCGATGTCCAGGCGGCCGCCGGTTTCCTCGACGTAGCGCTTCGCGATGGCGAGGCCGAGGCCTGTGCCCTCGGGCCGGGTGGTGAAGAACGGCTCGCACAGGTTGGGCAGGATTTCCGCGGGAATCCCCGCGCCCGAATCGGTGATCTCGAGCAAGACGCCGTCGGCGCCAGCCTCGCCGACCTGAGACCGCGCCGCGATTTCGAGCCGCCCACCGTTCGACATGGCGTCCAGCGCGTTGGAGATGATCTCGGTCAACGCCTGCTCGAGCCGCATGGGATCGACCCGGATTTCGCGGAGTGACGGCGGAACGGTCACCACCAGTTCGACTCGGCGCTGGCGCAACAGCTCGGCGAAACCGGAGAGCGCGCCGTCGAACAGCGTCTGCACGCTCTCGCGCAGCGGGCGGAACGGAGCAGGGCGCGAAAAGGTCAACAGGTGCGCGATCCTCTGGTCGAGACGATCCACCTGCTCGATGATGGCGTTCAGCTGTTCGCGGGCGGCGCCGGCCGGGCCCTCGACCCGGCGCTGAGCGAGCTGCGCGGCGGCTCGCAGGCTCGCGAGCGGGTTCCGCAGTCCGTGGGCCACGCCTGCCGCCATCTGGCCGATCGAGGCGAGCTTCTCGGATTGCACGAGCTGCGCGCGAGACTGGCGGAGCCGCTCGGTCATCTGCGCGAACGCGCGCGCCAGGTCGCCGATCTCGTCCGAGGAGCGCGGCTCGATCGCGTGATCCAGATCGCCCGCGCCGACGACGGCCATCGCGTGCCGCAGCTCGTTGAGCGGGCGCGCCAGGCTGCGGGAGATGAGCCATGACGCTAGGAGGCCGGCCGCGAGCGCGAGCGCGACGATCCCCCACAGGACACGCCGTTCCGCGTCCACGATCCCCGCCACCTGCACGAAAGCCGCCTGGACGCTGAACTCACGCGCTCGTCGGTAGATCTCCCGGTTGACCTCCGCCAGGGCCGGCTGCAGGCGCTCGACCAGCTCCTGTCGTGCCAGGACCGCAGCCGCATCGTGCCGCCCGGCGTCATGCAACTTGAACACCCGAGCCGCGACTCCGCGGATATCCTTCTCGATCCCGCGGACACCGTCTGCGAGCTTGAGCTCGTCGGGTGGGAGTCCCGCGCTCCAGCGATCGAGCCAGAATGCGACCACCTGTTCGGTGAGGGGAAACTCTTTCTTGGCCGCGGGATCTCCGCTCAGGTAGCGCCAGATCACCTGGGTCTGGTTGAACATGGCGTCTTCCACTTCGGCGTACGTCCGCGAACGGGCCAATCGCTCGCCCAGCGACTCGAGCGTGCCGCGCACCAGCCCATTGGTGCGAATCGCCTGTACGCCGACCAGCAGGGCCGGGATCACCATGAGGGAGAAGCCCAAGAGCAGCTTGCGCTGGAGGGTCACGGTTCGAAGCTTCCGTGGGGCAGTGAGTCGGCGCAAGCCCCTGTGCGAATCCACAAGCAGGTCCTTCGCTCGGTAAACGTAAAGGAAGAGAAGAAGTAGATGGAAGATCGGGACGTGGGGCTGTGCGGTGTCGCGTCTCAGCGAAGCTTCCCAGGTCCGTCGGCTGCTCCGAGCACCTCTTGCAGTATCTCCAGCGTCCGGTCGATCGTCTCCTCGTCGTGGGCCAGGGACACGAAATTGTACGCGGTCCGCTTGAACAGCAGCCCGCGCGCGGCACAACCCCGCGCCACATCCCGCGAGACATTCTCGCTCGCGAAATGGAGAAAACACATCTCCGCAATCCCGCCCACGCCCGTCACCAGATCGGCGTGCTTGCGGTGCAAGCGATGGAGCCCATGGAGTAAGCGTGTGCCCATCCGGTGCAGGTGCCCGCACACATCCTCGTGGGCGAATACCTCCAGCGTTGCTTGTGCCGCCGCGAGCGCCACGCTCTCGGTCGCGAGCGTGGAAGAGATCCAGGTGCGCCCTACGCCGGCCATCAGGTCCGCTCTGCCACCCACGACGGCCAGCGGAAAGCCGTTCGCGATGGCCTTGCCCAACACCGCGAGGTCGGGCCGCACGCCGTAGCGCTCGGCCGCGCCGCCGATCGCCACCCGGAACGCCGTCTTGATCTCGTCGAACACGAGCACCGCGCCTACGCGCGTCGTCTCCGCGCGCACCGCCTCGAGCCATTCGCGGGTGGGCTCGAGCACGACCACCGGCTCGATGACGACCACGGCCAGACGGTCGCCGGCCTCGCGGATCAGTCGCCGCGTGCCATCGACATCGTTGAACGGGATCTCGGCATACAGCGCCCTCGTCGCCGCGGGCACGCCTTCCCCGCCCTGCGACCAGTCGAGCCAGCCGTGGTACCCGCAGCCGAGTACGCGGTCGCGCCCAGTGGCCACCCGGGCGAGCCGGACCGCCGCCGCCACGGCCTCCGCGCCCGTCTTCAAGAACCTCACGTGCTCGAGCCACGGGATTCGCATGGCGAGCGCGTCGGCCAGCTCTTCCTCGAGCACCGGCGGCAGCGGCCCGACGACGCCGGCCGCGATCGCTTGCTCGGCCGCGCGACTCACCGCGGGGTGCCCGTAGCCGAGCGCCACGGCGCCGAGCGCCATCACGTAGTCGACGTACTCGCGGCCCGCGGCATCCCACACACGGCAGCCCGCCGCGCGCGTCATACGCGTCGGCAGGGCCGCGTCCGCTTCGGCGCCAAACAGCGCGTCGGGCCGCTTGCTACCGGTCGACGTGAAGCCGGGAACGCGCCAGTCGCTCACCGTATTTCACCACCTCGATGGCCATCGCCCGTACCAGCTTCGCCTCACGCTGATCGAGTGGCGTGCGATGAAGCACCTCACGCAGCGTCCGCATCACACCCTCGACCTGACGCGTCTTGAAGAAATCGATGGCGCGGAGCGCCGCCTCGGCATCCGCGAACAGCCGCTCCAGGTCGTCCACCGTCGCCGGCGGGCCCTCGCGGCGCGGCGCCTTGAACGGCCGCTGCTCGTCGCCGCGCGCGAGCGCCAGCTCGTACAACATGAGCACGACGGCGTGCGCCAGGTTGAGAGAAGGATACGCGGGGCTCGCGGGAATGGTCACCACGCGGTGGCAACGGTCGAGCGCCTCGTTGGGCAGCCCCTTGTCTTCCCGTCCGAAGAGCAGCGCGACGGGGCCGGCCTCCCCGCGTGTCAGAATCTCGGCGGCCGCTTCCCGCGGGCGCTGCAGATTGCGCTTCGCCGTGCGGCCTCGCGCCGTGAACCCCACGACGTGTACGCAGTCGAGGAGCGCGTCCTCCAGGCGATCGAACCGGGCCACGCGCGCCAGCACGTCCTGCGTCTGGTGCGCGATGCCCTCGACCCGATACGCGTCGTACTCGCGCGGGCTCACCAACCGGAGGTCGCGAAACCCGAAATTCTTGAGCGCCCGCACCACGTGAGCGATGTTGACGAGGTCCTGGGGCTCGTGCAGAACGACGGCGACGGTCATCCCACCAGCTCCAAGATCCCGAACCGCTCCGGTTCCTGCCGATCGCCCCGGATAAACACCCAGCCGTTGCCGCCGCTCCAGACCAGCTGCCCGGCGCGTCGCGTGCGACCCGGCAACATCTCGTTCACGAGCAAGTCGAACCGTAGCCGCCCGCCGACATGCGCGCGTTGCCATTCGGGCCACGCGATGCCCAGCGTCACCGTGTACCCGCGGTCGGTACGCCGCCACGCCCCGCGCACTCCGCCCGGATCAGCCGACGTATCGCTGGTGGCCCGCACCCGCAACCCTGTCGCGCCGGTCTCAGGGACAACGAGATACCCGACACGGCCGTCGCCTCCGTCCCCCGCGACGTACACCTGCAGACCGTCCGAATGGATGTCGTCTGGCTCGTTGTCGAGGCGCAGCGGCGGCGCGCCTCCGGGCCGAATGCACAGCTCGGACTTCACGACGTCGACCGCGAGGTAGAGTGCGTCGTCGTCCCAGGCCGCGTGGGCGACGGCGGCAAAGTCGTCCGGGCCCGGATAGGGCTCTTCGCTGCGGCGATACTGATCCTCGAGCTCGAGCCGGAGCGGCTCGCTCGTATCAAAACCGTCGAGCGTTCCGTCGAGCGGCGGGGGCGAGGACACCCGCAGCGCGGCACCCACGACGGGCGTCGGCTTTTCGAGCTCGAGGAGGGGTGCGAGTGGCGGCTCTGGCGCGCGTGCCCCCGCGAGCCGAATCCGCCCGGAGCGCGTCGCGATTTCCCAGCCGAGCGCCGTGGCGGTGTGCCGGTCGACTGCGTGCTCCGCCGTTTCGACCTCGATCACGCTCCCCTGTACGCGCACGGCACGCACCGACGCGGCTTCGCCAACCGACTCGAGCACCGTCACGAGGCGTGCACTGCGGCCCGCGGTGCGCATGACGTAGAACGTCGCCCGCTTCTCGTCTCCCGGTCGCCCCGGCCCCTCCGCCCGCACCAGCTCGCCGTCGAACGAGAGAAATGCCTTCAGGACGCGCGGCCCGGCCGCCAACTCGAGCACCAGCGGCGCGGCGCCCTCCGGGACGAGCTTCTCCACTCGCGACACGAACTCGTCCGCGAGCTCCCCAGAGGTCCACCGCCCGCGTCCCACATCCCCCGCCCCCACGAAATGCCAGGGCAGCTCGAGCACGTGCTCGCTCCGGCTCGCCAGCTCTATCACATCGAGCAAGTACGCGGGGCCGGCAACGAAGGTGCGCGTGATCTCGCCGTAGCGGCCACGAACCCAGGCCCACTCGCCCGACGTGTCGAACGCCTCGCACACCGCGGCGCCCAGAGACTGGGACGCGCCGTCCAGCCGTGGAGCATTATGCGCCAGGGTCGACCGATACCAAAAGAGGTCGCGCGAGACGTAGGACCCCGTTCCGGGGTCGGCCAACCAGTGCACGTCATCGGCATGCAGGGTGAGATGCAGCCGGTCGGGGTGCCCGTGTCCGCCCCCGGGCGGGCCGCACTCGAGGCTCGCATAGCGACCGCCCGTGCGCAGCACGGCGAGACCTTGCGACTCGAGGAGGAGACTCCCGGGCGACCAGGGCAGCGCATCGGATGGAGGCTCGGGAGTCATGAACACAAGCGACCACCAAGACAGCGCGTGACGGGAAACGGGAGACGGGACACGTGGCAGCGGTGCGCCATGAAGGTAAGACTCGAACAGCTCCGGTCGCGGCGCCGGCGCCTGGTACAAAGCGGTGAGCCAGCTTTCGAGCTCACCTTTCCCGTTTCCCATTTCCCGTTTCCCGAGACCCGCGCGCCCGATCTCCCACAGTTCGAGATACGCCGGTTGCGCCAAGGACACGCCGAACCGCGAATCCTTGCGCGCGGGGAACGTGAAATCGGGCAACGCCGTGCGCGCGGGCGCGAGCAGCGCCGCCCGAACGCGCGCCGCGAGCTTGGGCTCGGCGAAAATGTCCACGCCCGCGAGGCGCGCCCACCGAGCTCCCGTCAGTAGCCCGCGCAGCGCGAACAGATGGTAGTTCTCCCCCTCGTACCACATCCCGTCCCGTCCGAAGCCGCGCAACAGATGCTCGAGCAGCCCGGTGGGACCCTCGATGGCGCGCTTGGCGAGGTCTTCGTCCTCGAACCAGCCGGCGATCGCAGCCAGCGCTGCGTTGTTCCAGGTCTGACGGTTCGAGAACCCCTCGTCGAACTCGCCGATGAGGTTCGCGGCTTCCTCCGCTACTCCGCTCACCGCCCCCGCCGCGACTTTTTCCAGCCGCCCGCACGCTCGCAGCAGCGCCGCCGCCGCGAGAAAGTTGCCGATCCAGATCGATTCGAGGTACGTGGAGAAGAACAGCCGACTCGGTCCCAGGACGTTGTCCTGGTTCGCGTATCCCCAATAGGTCCGGGTGTACGCGCGCAGAATCTCGACGGCCCGATCCGCCGCCGCAGCGTTGTCTGCGAGCGCGGCCAGCGTCGCCAGGTGCGCAGCGCGCTCCGCGAGCCACAGGTGCTGGTAGCGAGCCCAATGACGGTCGTGCCGCTCGCCGGTGAAGGTCTTCTCGCACCGCGGACAGCGGTGCGCGGTCGGATTCCACGGGTCGAATACGAAGGCGGCGCCGTCCTCCGGACAGATGCCGCCATCGGTTGAGAGCAGCGCCTTCGTTTCCGGGATGGGCGGAAGGCGGGCCAGGAGCGGCGCCGCGCGCTCGGTGAGGTGCGCGAGCAGGGCCGCGAGATCCGGCGCCGCTGCGATCTCCTCCCGACGCGCCGTCAGCTCTTCGGCCGTCACCATGCGCGGACCCCTTCGAGCGCCCAGCGTACCGGGAGGACCGTCGCGCCGGCGGCGCGCGCCGCGGCGATGGCCGGCGCGGGATCGTCCCCGGTGATGAAGAACATCGAGCCTCCCGCCCCGGCCCCCGCTGCCTTCCCGCCGAGCGCCCCTGCGGCCGTCAAGGCGTTCTCGAGCCGAGCCATTTCGGGCGTGCGCATCTCCGGATCGAGCGCCTGCTGATGCGTCCAGTTGTGCGACAGCAGCATCGCGACACGAGCAACGTCTCCCGCGCGCAGCGCCTCCGCCATCGCGGCGGCCACGTCCTTCATTGCTCGCAACGCGCCCGTCACCCGCGGATCCCCGCGCTCGTACGCGGCCATCACGCGCGCGATGGTGGCACCCGACACGCGCGACCGGCCGGTGTAGCACAGTACCGTGCGACGCGCGAGGGCCGTCGCGAACGCCGGGTCGAGGGTGATGGGCTCGACCCCGACGTCCGGATCGCGGAAGGTGAGTCGCTGAAAACCACCGAGGGCCGCGGCGAACTGATCCTGCTTGCCGCCGGGGATCTTCGCCTCGACGGTCTCGAGATACCACGCCTGCTCCGCGATCTCGCGGGCGGTCAACTGTTCCGCGCGGGCCAGGGCCAGGGCGGCGACGAGCGCTACATCCATGGCGCCGGAGCTGCCGAGTCCCGATCCCGGCGGCGCATCGCAGCGCGTCGTGATCGTGCACGCTGCCTGCACCGGGAGCATGCGCAGCGCGGCCTTCAGCAGATCGAGCCTGCCATCGAGCACGAGGCCACCCGAGTCGGCGCACTCGAGCTCTTCGCCCAGGTCCTCCGAGACCAGTCGGATCAGACGTCCGCCGATCCGCACGGCGACCCGCGCCGTGAGCTCGATCGCCCCGTTCACGACGACGCCCCCCTCGCGCGCCGAGAAGGGCGGGACGTCGGTCCAGCCGCCGGCGAAGTCGAGACGGACGGGGGCGGTCGCATGGAATTCAGTCGGCTGGTCGCGCCGTCTCACGGCTCCGTCCGCCACGCGGCGACGGTCGGCAACTCTCCCCGCACGTCCATTCGCACGCCGCTCACCCGGCGGTTGATCCCCTGCACGCCCCGTGCGTGGTAGAGGAATGCGACGGGCAGCGAATCCCGGAACAAGCGCTGCGCACTGGCAGGATCGGGCGCGGGTCGCACCCCCGCCAGCTCGGCGAGGGTCTGCAAATAGCCGAGTCCCGGATCGCCCGGCGTGCCGAGCACGGCCGCCGTGAAGTCCCGCTGCCGACTATTGACGCGCGCGAGGAACGCCGTGAGCTCGAGCTGCCGGATCGCGACGTCGAAGCCCACGGCGGCGAGCCGGGCCTGAATCATCTGCTCGAGGGCCCCCTCGCCGCTCCCGACGGTGAGCAGCTCGAACGCGATGTGTCGACCGCCCAGCAGCCGGCGCGCCGAGTCCGGGTTCGCGGGAATCGGACGCACCGGCGCGTACCCGGGAACGCCCGGTGGCACCGGGCCGTCCGCCACCGACCCGAAGCCGAAGAGGTAGCCGTCGACGATCTCTCGACGATCGAGCGCGAGCGCCACGGCGAGCCGCACGCGGGCGTCGTCGAACGGCGGGTTGCGCGTATTGAAGACGATCCCGTACGGCATGATCAGCGGGTAGTCGAGCACCGTGAGCGCCGGGTTCTTGCGGACGAACGCGGCATGCGCGGGTTGGATCCCGGCGAAATCGATCTCGCCCGAGGTGAGCGCGGCGAGCTTGGTCGTCGGCTCGTCCACGACGACGACGATGAACCGCTCCAGCGCGGGCGGTCCGCCGAGCGCGGCCGGGAAGTCCGGGTTGGCGGCGAACACCCAGCGGCGGCCGGCTTCGTGCGCCACGAAGCGGAACGGCCCGTTGCCGATGGGGTGCTCGTTCCAGGCGGCGCGCCGCAGCTCCGTGCGGGGAATCGAGTCGAGCAGGCGGGCGGGGAGGATGGCGAGGTCGGTGAGCACATCCGGTATCGCGTCCTGGGAATGGGCGAACCGAATCACTACCGTGGAATCGTTCGGGTCATTCACGAACGCCACGTCCGCGAAATCGTTCAGGCGCGGATACGCGGTCGCTGCGTCTCTCGCCGCCGACAGGGTCCACGCGACGTCGCGGGCCGTCGTGGGCACGCCGTCGCCCCAGCGCACGCCGGGCTGCAGTCGGAAGGTGAGACTCTTCCGGTCTTCCGACCACGTCCACGAGCGCGCGAGGTAAGGCCGGGGCACGAGCGCCGAGTCGTAGCGCACGAGCGTGGTGAGCAGGACGTAGCGCTCTACCTGCTTGGCGAACGGGTGCACGGTGAGCAGCGGATTAACGCTCTGGAGGTCCGCCCCGGATGCGTACACCACGGTGCGACCACGGTGCGCGGCTCCCGAGCCGCACGCCGCGATCACCATCCCTCCGGTCACCAGCCACAGCGCTCGTCTCCGCACGCCCGCATTCTAGCGGGGCTCGGCGGGTCGCGCGAGATTCGGCGCATGCTCGCCCACCTCGGGACCCGCACCCTGGTCGGGGCCGTCGTCGTCGCCGGGGTCGTCACGCTCACGTTCTTGCTGGTGCGGCTGGCACCGGGGGATCCCGTGGAGCGGCTGCTCGGACCGACCGCCACGCCCGCGCAGCTCGCCGCCCAACGGCGCGCCCTCGGGCTCGACCGGCCCCTCGCGGCGCAGTACGCCATCTGGCTGGCCCGATTCGTCCGCGGGGACTGGGGCCGGAGCATCGCCACCGGGCGCCCGGTGCGCGAGCTGCTCGGCGACGCAGTGCCCGCGACGGTGGCGCTCGTGGGCACGTCGCTCATCCTCAGCTATCTGCTCGGCCTCGCGGTCGGGGCCTGGCAGTCCGGCGCGGGCCCACGCGTCGACGCGACGCTCTCCGTCACCACCGTCACCCTGTTCGCGCTGCCGGGGTTCTGGCTCGGGCTCATGCTCGCGATGGCATTCACGTACTGGGCACACTGGCTCCCGGCGTTCGGTGCGACCGGGCTCGACGCCAACGCGCTCACCGGTTGGAGCCGCCTCGCCGACCGGCTACGGCACTTCGCGCTACCGCTCGCCACACTCACGCTGATCGGCATCGGGGGAGCCGCGCGGTTCGTGCGCGGCGCGATGCGCGATGTCAGGAGCCAGGCCTTCGTGAGGACCGCGGAGGCCAAGGGGCTGTCACCGTTCCGCGTTACACGACGCCACGTTGCAAGAAATGCTCTGATCCCGGTGATCACGCTGATCGGCCTGTCGTTGCCGGCGCTGTTCTCCGGTGCGGTGCTGGTGGAGGCCGTGTTCGCATGGCCCGGCGTGGGCCGGCGCCTGGTCGAGGCAGTCCAGGCCCGCGACTATCCGGTGGTCATGGCGGCCACCGTGGTCACCGCCGTGTTGGTTGTTGCGGGCAACCTGCTGACCGACCTGGGCGTCGCGTGGATCGACCCGCGCATCCGGCGCGGCAAGGGAGAAACATGAGGAGCCTGTGGCGGGACCGCCGGGCGGCCTTCGGCGTGGCAGTGCTCGCGATCGTGACCGGCGCCGCAGTCGCCGGGCCGCTCGTCTCGAGCGGCAGTCCGACGGTCCAGCACGACGTCGTGGCAACGCGGTTTCTGCCGCCGCTCGTCACGGACCATTCCGGCAGCTTCCATCCGCTCGGCACCGACCGCTTCGGGCGGGACGTCTGGACGCGATTGGTCTACGGAGCGCGCGTCTCGCTCACCGTCGGGGTGCTGGCCGTCCTGCTGTCGCTCGTGGTCGGCGTGGTGGTGGGCGGTGTCGCGGGTTTCTGGCCGGGCCCCGTACGGACGGCACTGCTCGCTCTCACGGACTTCGTTCTCGCACTCCCGCGCGTGGTCCTCCTGCTGCTGCTCGCGGCCATGGCCCGGCCGAGCGCCGTGCTGGTCATCGCGGCGTTGGGTCTCACCGGTTGGATGTCGGTCGCACGGCTGGTGCACGGCGAGGTGCGGTCACTCGCCGCGCGTCCGTTCGTCGAGGGCGCAGTCGCGCTCGGCTTATCGCGGCGCCGCGTGCTGGCGCGCCATATCCTTCCCAACGCCCTCACGCCCGTGATCGTCTCGGCGGCGCTCGGCCTGGGGAATGCGATCACGCTGGAAGCCAGCTTGTCATTTCTGGGGGTCGGCGTCCAGCCGCCCACGCCGTCGTGGGGCAACATGATCGCGTCGGGACGGGATACGCTGGTCAATGCGCCCTGGGTTGCGGCGGCACCGGGCATCGCGCTGGTGCTCGTCGTGGTAGCCTGCACCCTGCTGGGAGATGCACTCCAAGACGCCCTCGATCCAACGTTCACCCGCTGAAGCTTCGGAGCACTCCCTCGTTCAACTCGTGCCCCCCGTCGAACGCGATCTCATTGAAGGAAATTGCGTGCTGGCGCAACCGCGTCGTGATGGTCTGGATGACTTTCGGTGTGATGTACTCGTCCGAGCGTCCGTAGACGAGGGTCATCCGCGCGGCGCGCAATCGATTGGCGACGGTGTCGAGCGTGAGATCGAGATCGGGCGGAAACTCGCCACCCCACAGCGTGAGACGATCGATCTTCGCCTTCCCCAGGGCCGCCCAGCGGCTGACAGTGGAAGCGCCCTGGGAATACCCCAAGGCGTGCACTGTCACACCTGCGCGATCGAGGGACCCGAAGACCTCCGCGTACACGGCATCGAGGTATCGCACGTAGTCCTCGATCTCGGCGAGCCGATCCTCTCGCGTCATCCAGGTTGCGCCAACGCGTCGCTCCGTCGGACTCTCGCTCAGATAGAACCGGGACAGCCCCTCCGGCGCGACGAGATAACGATGCCCATCGTCGAGCACGCGCAGCTTCTCCAGGAATCGCGCCGCGAGCTGGCCGTATCCATGACACGCAAACCAGACCTCGCCTACCTCCCCCGAGCTCGTACCCAAGGCGAAGTAGCGTGCCGTGCGACTCACCGAAAGGTGATGTTCCTGCACACGTGCCTCCCCCAACGGGGAACGCGGAAGTCGGAAGGCGGAACAGAGCGGCAACGTTCCGCGTTTCGCATTCCCCGTTCCGCGTTCAAGTCACCAGAATGGTCACGACCTCGTGCGGCTCGGCGACGAACCGCACCGTTTTGCCCCGCCCCTCGAGCACCAGGGCGACCGATTCGCGCTCGTCGGCGCGCACCCGATGGGCGCTCTTCACGCTCTCACCGAATCGCCACGCCCCCGCCGTCTTCCGGCCGGTCGCGTTGTAGCAGCGCAGCACCAGGGGGGAGCCCTGCTGCGCGGGCTTCACGGCCGACAGCACCAGCCCCGATCCTTCGAGCGCGATGTCGACCGGCGTCGGCGCGAGGTCCAGGGCGTCGCGCAGCCAGAACCCGCGCAGCGGCAGGAACGCGTCTTCCCACAGCGCGGGCAGCGCGTCGCCGCGGTCGAGCTCGGCTTCTGAAACCGGTACGATGGCCAGCTCTACCCGAGTCCGTCCCGGGCATTGCGCGAGCGGTGTGGACGTGGGCCAGCCCGCGTGACCCGGTCGGGTCGGGAGGTCGCCGCGCGACAGCTCGCCCACCGCGCGCAGCAGGGTCACGAGCAGGTCTCCCCGACCGGTCCACTCGTACTCGAAGAAGCCCGGCGCGAACAGCGCGAGCCCGCGTGCCCCGGATGCCGCCGCCACGAACCCGTGCGCCGGCGCCGTGCGAACCGGGGCCTCGAGCGGAAAGTCCTCCGGATCGACGGCGATCGGCGGTCGCGCCACGCTGCCGAACGCCGTCCCCGCGACGGCGGCGGTCCCGGGGAGGCCAACGGGCAATCGCGCGCGCAAGCGATGCCACGCCGCCTGATTGTCGATGTCCAGGATACAGCGGACCATAGGACTGTCGGCGTATAGGATGGCGACGAGCCGTATCCCCACGCGACGACCGATCTCGAAGCGGGTCTCGAGGGCGGCCACGAGCGGCCCCGCTGCCAGTCGCCGGACCTTGATGGGACCGGCCGAGCGGACGAGCCGGTCCCCCTTCGGCGGGCAGTAGGTGTACGTGTCCCCGGCGTCGCCGCCGTCCTCGATTCGGAGCAGATCGGTAAAGCGCTGCCCCGAGCGCCGGTCGTGCAGCGTGAGTGCCCCGGTGGGCTCGAGCGCGACGTCGATCCAATGGTTGACGAGCGAGCGTCCTTTCACGAGCGCGCCTTCGCCGGGAGGTCGAGTACCGCGCGCTCCCGTGGCACCTGCCGCCAGGCCGGCGCTGGCCAATCCCAGCCCCGGCACCGTCGGCGACCGGAACGCAATGCGCACCTCGTCCACCTCGTCCTGGTCCGGGTAGTGGTGCGCCGCGTCCAGCCGCTCCGTCCCGATCCGCCGGTCGAGCAGCTGCACCGGAGCAGTGTGGCCATCCGAGGTCGCGAGCGCGAACGGCCGGTAGCCCTGCCCCTCCCGCGGGACACGATCCCCGCGCGGGCCGACCAGCACATCGCGCCGGAACAGCGTGACGTCGGCGATCATGACGCCCCGGCGGGGACGGGCCGCGGGATTCCAGATCACGAGCGTGGGCGACGGCGACGCCGCGCGGCCGCGCGCCGCATCGGGATCGTGGTGCACGAGATCGTGCACACTGCCCCGCACCACCTCCCCCGACAGCGCCTCGACGCTCGTGAGGCGCGACTCGACCGCGCGCGCGACGTCGTCGGCCGCGCAGCCCGCGATGGCATCATGGAACTGGCAGCGCACCAACGCACGCCACGCGAGCTCGAGCACCGGCCGGCGGTCGCGCCCTCCCGCGCGCCGCGCCAGCGCCGCGAGCGGCTCGGCCACGCGCGCGAGCGCCAGCTCGGCCGCGGAATACCGTCGTTTGAGCGGCGCCCGCGTCCCATGCACGCCCTGGAGGGTCCACGCGTAGCGATAGGACCAGCGCAGCTCACCCGCGAGGGGCGACGGCTTCGCACCGTCCGCGGCGGCCTGAAAGAATTCGTCGAGTCGTGACACACGGAACGCGCTCTGCGGGTCGAGCTCGGCGAGGAGATCGCGGAGCCGCGGCACGTCCGGATGCGCGCCGTGGTGATCGGCACCGATGAAGACGGGGACGTGCTTGCCTGTGGCGCGTTGCACCAGCGCGCCGCGCACCGGCGCCCAGGCGGCGAACAGGCGCTCGGCGTCGGCCGGCAGCGCGGCCCCGATCTCGTACCCCGCGCGGGGCAGGTGCCACAGCAGGACCTCCTTGTCGTCGAGCCCGCGCCAGCGGTAGAGGTCGCGCTCCTGCCCGGTCTCGCCCCCCAACCCGCGCCATACCACGCCGTACCGGATCCCGAACTCGCGCGCCAGCGTCGGCCATGCGGCGGGATGCCCGAAGGCGTCGGGCGAGTACAGGACGTCGAGCCGGCCGCCCAACCGTTCCGCGTCGGCGGCCCCGAGCAGCAGATTCCGCACCAGCCCTTCGCCCGACGGGATCTGCTCGTCGGGGAGTACGTACCACGGCCCCACCTGTAACCGCCCCGTCTTCACGAGCGTGCGCAGGTCGCCTTCACGATCGGGGCAGGCCCGCAGGTAATCCTCGACCAGCACCGTCTGCCCGTCCAGCAGAAAGCTGCGGTAGGCCGGCTGTGCCTGCAGCCGCTCGATGAGATCGCCCGTGACGGCCACCAGCCGGGCCTGCAGCGCGGCGCGCGGCAGATACCACTCACGGTCCCAGTGGGTATGCGGGATCAGATGAAAGATCAGCCCGGTCATCGCGCCTAAGGCTAAGGGGATGCCAGCGCTCCCGCGAGCGGCCATATTCCGGCCCATGCTCAAGCGCTCCCTGCTCGCGCTCCCGGCCATCGCCGGCGTCGCGCTCCTCGCCACGCGTCTCGTCCCGGGCTCGTTGCCGGACGGGTCCACGTTGCTTCCCTCCGGCTGGCGAATCCGTCCCGCCGGGCGTGTCGTCCCGATCGGCACGCTGCCCTTGAACCTCGTGACGCTCTCCGATGGGTCCGTCATCGTCAGCAACGACGGCTACGGCGAGAACAGTCTGATGCGCATCGACCCCGTGCGGGCTCAAGTCGTGTGGCACGTGACGCTGCCGGCGGCGTGGCTCGGCCTGGCGCGCACCGGTCGGGACTGGCGCGACACCGTGTGGGCGAGCGGCGGCGCGACCAACCGGGTGTATCGCTTCGCCTGGCAGGGCGGCGCGTCGTGGATCAGGGACAGCGTGGCGCTCGCCGATTCCGGCGCGAAGCTCTACACCGCCGGCCTCGCGCTCCTGCAGCGGCAGGGTCTGGTGGCCGTGGTCGGCAACCTGAGCGATTCGGTCTACTTCATCGACGCCGCCACGCTCGAGCGGCGTGGCGCGGTGGCCGTGGGTCACCGCCCGTACACCGCCGTGGCAACCGGTAGCACGCTCTACATCAGCAACTGGGGCGACTCCACCCTCTCCGTCATCGACCTGTCCGTCAGTCCGCCCGTCTCCCGGTCCGCCGTCTTCGTCGGGCCCCATCCCTCCGCCCTGGCCCTGCGCGGCTCGGAGCTGCTCGTGGCGCTCGCGGGGGCGAACGGGGTGGCGCGCGTCGATCTCGCGACGGGCCAGGTACGCGAGCAGCTCACGGTCGCACTCGCGCCGCACGCACCTCCCGGGAGCGATCCCAACGCGCTCGCCCTGTCTCCCGACGGGCGTACACTGTACGTCGCCATGGCGGGGAGCAACGCGGTGGCCGTCGTGCGCCTCGGCGCCAAGGGAATGCGCGTCGCCGGCCTCATCCCCGTCGGGTGGTATCCCACTGCCGTCGCCGCCTCGGCGGACGGGCGCACCCTCTATGTCGCGAACGGCAAAGGCAACGGCTCCGGCGCCAATCCGGACGGCCGTTACATCGGCAACATCATCAGCGGCTCCGTCTCTGTCATCCCGGTCCCCGACTCCGCGGGGCTCCAGCGATACACGAGTCGGGTGTACGCGCTGAGTCCGTTTTCGAACGCGCGGCTCCGTCCGGCGACCCGATCGTCGGACCGACCGCCCGAGCTCAAGCACGTGGTCTATATCATTCGGGAGAACCGGACCTACGATCAGGTATTCGGCGACGTCGCACGCGGCAACGGCGACGCGCGCCTCGCGATCTTCGACAACGCCGTGACGCCCAACGCCCACGCGATCGCCGATCGCTGGGTGCTGTTCGACAACTTCTACGTGAACGGCGAGGTCTCGGCCGACGGCCACGAGTGGACCGACCGGGGATATGCGAGCGACTACAACGAGAAGACGTGGCCCCAGATCTATGCGAATCGGCGTGAGTGGGACCTGACGAGCGGAGAGGACCTCGCCAATCCCGGTGGTACCTACCTGTGGGACGCCGCGCAGCGCAACCGACTCGGGGTCGTGAACTTCGGCGAGATGACTGAGTCCGACGACGACTCAACCAGGACGCGCACCGGTCGCACCAACATCCCCGGCCTGAAAGACATCACCGTCGCGAACTACCCCGGGTTCGTGCTGGCCATCGCGGACACGACGCGGGCACGGCTGTTCGCCGACTCGGTGGCGAGCTGGGACCGGCAGACCCGCTTCCCGGACCTGGTGATCTTGTGGCTGCCGCGCGACCATACCCTCGGCCGCCAGGCTTCACGACCCACGCCGCGGGCCATGGTGGCCGACAACGATCTCGCCCTCGGTCTCATCGTGGAGCGTCTTTCCGAATCTCCCGCGTGGCCATCGCTCGCCGTCTTCGTCCTCGAAGACGACGCGCAGAATGGCCCCGACCACGTGGACGCGCACCGCTCGGTCCTTCTGGTCGCGTCCCCGTACGCTCGCCAGAACGCGGTCGACAGCACGTTCTACACGACCGCGTCCGTGCTGCGAACCATCGAAGGGATCCTGGGCCTCCCCCCGCTCAGCCAGTACGACGCCGGCGCCACGCCTCTGTGGAACGCTTTCACTCGACGCCCTGACTCGACGGCTTTTGTCCATCTGCCGAACACGTGGCCCCTCCACGAGCTCAATCCCAGTGCATTCCGCTCTCGGATCCCAGCGCGTGATCTGGCAGAGGCGGATGAAGCGGACGAGATGGAGTTGAATCGGGAGATTTGGGAGAGCGTGCATCCGGGGTCGGCACCGCCGCCCGTCCGACAATCGTGGGTCATCGGTGAGCGACGTACCGCGAGGTGATGGGGCTCAGGACCGAACCGTAGGGCCAAACAGGTAAAGAGCGACCATCGCTCGATCAGGTAACGTCGTGACTCGCATCACATAAGCGGGTGATGCGGCCGCGCGGCGGCGCCTGTCCCACGTCAGCAGCAACCTCGAGCAAGCAGTCGACGCCCGGCCGAATTGCTGCAATCAAGCAGCACATCCTTTCGCCTAATTGTGACATGGCTTTCCGTCCGCGCGCCGTGCAGTTCGCGCAGTCCGCGTTGGCCCGCCTGCATACGGCATGCCACTTGCGGGCTTGCGGCCAGCTTGGATCGTCGCTCGTACCCGCCCTAGGAGTGCCATGCGGCGCATCGTACAGAGCCCCACCGAAGGGTCGGCCAACGAGGGTAACCACGGCAGGCTCGTCGTGACTCCGGCGACGCGTCTGGGCGGCGAGGTGCAGCCAGCCGCGCCGGCATTTCAAGCCGCCCCAGCACCGGCCCCTGGAGTCCGGCCTTGTGTGCGCGGCAAGTTCCTCTTTGTCGGCGACGAGAAGCTCTACGTGCGCGGCGTGACCTACGGAGCGTTCACCCCCGATGCGGCGGGGAACGAGTACCACGATCTCGCCACGGTGGAGCGGGACTTCGCCCAGATGGCGGCGAACGGAATCAACGCCGTCCGCATCCCCCACACCACCCCGCCCCGCGCGCTGCTCGACATCGCGTCACGGCACGGTCTGCGGGTCATGGTCGGGCTCAGCGCCGAGCAGTACGTCGGGTATCTCATCGATCGTCGGCCCGGCGCGCCGGACGTCGAGGCGATCATCCGAGCCAAGGTTCGCATCTGCGCCGGCCACCCGGCGCTATTGTGCTACGCGCTCGGTAATGAGATCCCCGCGTTGATGGCGCGGTGGCTCGGCCGGCGCAAGGTCGAGCGCTACCTCGAGCGGCTGTACCGGATCGTCAAGGAAGAGGACCCCGAGGGGCTGGTGACGTACGTCAACTACCCCACGACCGAATACCTCAGGCTCCCCTTCCTCGACTTCGTCTGCTTCAACGTGTATCTCGAGTCGCAGGATCGCTTCGAGGCGTACCTGGCGCGCCTGCAGAACATCGCGGGGGACCGACCGCTTTTCATGAGTGAGCTGGGCCTCGACGCCCTGCGCAACGGCGAGGGTGGCCAGGCACGCTCGCTCGACTGGCAGGTGCGAACGGCGTTCGCCGCGGGGTGCGGCGGTGTGTTCGTGTTCGCGTGGACCGACGAGTGGTACCGCCACGGCCACGACGTCGAGGACTGGGCGTTCGGTGTGACCCGCGCCGATCGCTCGCCCAAGCCCGCGCTCGAGACCGTGCGGGAGGCGTTCGCCGAAGTGCCGTTCGCGCCGAGCATCCCCTGGCCGCGCATCTCGGTCGTGGTGTGCTCCTGCAACGGAGTGCGGACGATCCGCGACGCGTGTGAGGGGCTGCGCCGGCTCGATTACCCCAATTACGAAGTCATCGTCGTGGACGACGGCTCGACCGATGACACCGCCGCGATCGCGAGCCAATACGACGTACGCCTGATCCGGACCCCGAATCGCGGCCTCTCCAGCGCGCGCAATACTGGTCTTGCCGCAGCCACCGGTGAGATCGTCGCCTACTTGGACGACGACGCCTATCCCGATCCGCACTGGCTGACCTACCTCGCGGCCACGTTCCTGAGCACGTCCCACGTCGGCGTGGGCGGGCCGAACATCGCCCCCGCGGGCGACGGGCCGATTGCCGAGTGTGTCGCCCGCGCGCCGGGGGGCCCCGTGCACGTCCTCGTCACCGACCGGGAGGCCGAGCACATCCCCGGGTGCAACATGGCGTTCCGCACGGCCTACCTCGAGGCGGTCGGTGGGTTCGATCCCAGGTTCCGAACGGCCGGCGACGACGTCGACGTGTGCTGGAGACTGCAGGATCGCGGCTGGACGCTGGGCTTCCACCCGGCCGCCGTGGTGTGGCACCACCGTCGCAATTCGGTGCGCACCTACTGGCGGCAACAAATCGGCTATGGCCGCGCCGAGGCGATGCTCGAGCGCAAGTGGCCGGAGAAGTACAACGACGTGGGGCACATCCGCTGGACGGGACGCATGTACGGCAGCGGACTGCCCTACATCCTGGGGTGGCGGCGCGCCCGCGTGTATCACGGCGTGTGGGGCGCGGCGCCGTTCCAATCCCTCTATGAGCCCGCGCCCACCCTCTTGGCCTCACTGCCCCAGATGCCCGAGTGGCATCTCATGACCGCGATGCTGGCGGGGATCGCCGCGCTGGGAGTCGTGTGGAGTCCGCTGCGGCTCGCAGTCCCGCTGCTCGTGGCCGCGATTCTGCCACCGATCGCTCAGGCGTGTCTTGGGGGCGCCCGGGCGCGGTTCTCCGACGCTCCCCGGGGGATGGCGCGGCTGGCGCGGCGCGTCCTCACCGCGGCACTGCACCTGATTCAACCCATCGCGCGGCTGCGCGGGCGCTTTCAGGAGGGCCTCACCCCCTGGCGGCGGCGTTGCCGGCGGCGGCCGGGGCCGCTCTGGCCCGTCACCGTCGCGGTGTGGAGTGAACACTGGCTGGACCAGGACCAACGGCTCCGCGCCATGGAAACGGACCTGCGGGCGGACGGGGTATGCGTGCTGCGCGGCGGGCGCGATGGCCGGTGGGACCTGGAAGTCCGCGGCGGCTCCTTCGGGGCGGCCCGCCTCCTCATGGGCGTAGAAGAGCACGCGGGTGGGAAGCAGCTCATCCGGGTGCGCTGGTGGCCGGTCATGCCCGCCGCCGGCCCGCTCCTCACGCTGGTGTTCGCCGTGCTGACGGGCGGCGCGCTCGGCGATCAAGCCTGGGTTGCCGTCGCCCTGCTCGGTTTCGGCGCGCTCCTGTTCGCGGCGCGCGCGCTCGAGCAGTGCAGCGCTGCGACGGCCACGATCCGGGAGATCGTCGACCGGCTGCGTCGCAGTGAAGCCTTATGAGCGATCTCGCCCTGTACCGGCGACTGTTGCGCCAGGCGCGGCCCTACTGGCTCCACTTGGCGGGCCTGTTCGGGATCGGGCTGCTCGCGAGCCCCCTCGCGCTGCTCGACCCGGTGCCGCTCAAGATCGTCTTCGATTCGGTGCTCGGCTCGCATCCGCTCCCCGTGTACGTGCGCGCAGTCCTGCCATGGGCGGTGCTGGGATCCGCCGGGGCGTTGCTGGTGGCGATCGGTCTGCTGCTCGGCGTCGCGGCGCTCACCCAGCTGCAGGCACTCGCCAACCGTTTCATGCAGGCCTACGTCGGTGAACGGCTGGTGCTCGGCCTCCGCACGCAGTTGGTGCAGCACGCCCAACGCCTCTCGCTGTCGTATCACGACTCGAAGGGCAGCGCCGACTCGCTGTATCGCATTCAGCAGGACGCGGCGGTGATCGACAAGATCATGGTCGAGGGGATCATTCCGTTCGTCGCCGCCGCCGTCACGTTGGCCATGATGATCGTAGTGACCCTGCGCCTCGACTGGCAGCTCGCGCTCGTGGCCCTCGGAGTGTCCCCGCCGCTGTTCATGCTGTCGCGCCTGTACCGGCCCCGCATGCGCCGCCAGTCGCGACAAGTCAAAAAGCTCGAGAGCTCGGCGCTCGCGGTCGTGCAGGAAACGCTCGGCGCCCTCCGTGTCGTGAAGGCCTTCGGGCAGGAGTCGCGCGAGACCGACCGCTTCGTGCATCGCTCGACCGAGGGAGTGACGGCGCGCATCCGCATGGCGTTGATGGAAGGTCGCTACGGCATGCTGGTGGGGTTAACGAGCGTCCTCGGGACCGCCGCGGTCCTCTTCATCGGCGTGCGCCACGTGGTCGCAGGGGTCCTCACCGTCGGGCAGCTGTGGATGGCGCTGAGGTACCTCGACAAACTGTACGAGCCCCTCAAGACGATCAGCAAGAAGGCGGCGGGGATCCAGTCCTACCTCGCGAGCGCCGAGCGGGCCTTCGCGCTGCTCGACGAGCAGCCCGAGGTCCCCGAGCGGCCCGACGCGCGCCCCCTCGAGCGGGCGCGCGGCGCCCTTGAGTTCCGCGGCGTGTCGTTCGCCTACGGGCCCGACCGGCCGGTGCTGCACGATGTCTCCTGCGTCATCCCGCCCGGGACGCGGCTCGGCATCGTTGGGGCGACGGGCGCAGGAAAGACCACGCTGATCAGCCTGCTCACGCGCTTCTACGACCCCCAGCAAGGCGAGATTCTGCTGGATGGAACGGACCTGCGCGAGTACCGGCTCACCGACCTGCGGCGCCAGTTCGCTGTCGTGCTCCAGGAGGCGGTGCTCTTCTCCACGAGCATCGCGGAGAACATCGCCTACGCCGCGCCCGGCGCCACGCGCCAGCAGATCGTCGCGGCTGCCCAAGCCGCCAACGCACACGAGTTCATCGAGCGTCTCCCGCAGGGCTATGAAACCGAGGTCGGCGAGCGGGGCGTGAAGCTGTCGGGCGGCCAGCGGCAGCGCATCGCGCTGGCGCGCGCCTTCCTGAAGGACAGCCCGGTGCTGATCCTGGACGAACCCACGAGCTCGGTGGACGCGAAGGCCGAGTCCGCGATCGTCGACGCGCTCGAGCGCCTCAAGCAGGGCCGTACCGTGATCGTCATCAGTCACCGCTCGACCACGCTCGCCGGCTGCTCGGCATTGCTCACCATCGACGGTGGCAGAGTGGTCGCGGACACGACGCCGGCTCCGGTCGAGGCCCGGCCGGCCCGCGCGTCGCCGACCCGCGCCCCCGCACATGGCGTGTCCGAGAAACGCCGCGAGAACCTGCTGGCCCACCCGGCGGTCCAGGCATGGTGCCAGCTCAACCCTGACCACGTGGTGCCCGACCGGATCACCCCGGCCAAGTTCAAGCCGAACAAGCCGCGGCCCAACCTGGCGGTGTACCGGCTCGAAGGCGTCGGGGCCGATGGCGCTGCGGTGATCGCGAAGCGCTGCACGCGTGGCGGCGGCCAGATCGAGCGTACCATATACGAGCGTATCCTGCCGCACGTGCCGCTCCCGGGACCGCGCTACTACGGCACCGTCCCGCGGTCGGCCGAGGACCCCGCGGAGGACGGCTGCTGGCTCTTCATCGGGGAAATCCACGGTGAGAAATACGACAGGCTGAGCCCGGACCACCGTGGCGCGGCGGCCCGGTGGCTGGGAATCCTGCACACCGAGGCGCAGGCCGTGGCGGCCCAGGCCGGGTTGCCCGATGCGGGGCCGACCCGCTACCACGAACAGATGCGCGCGACGCGGGACGTGATTCGCGACCAGGTGGACAATCCCGCTTTCAGCACCGCCGACGTGGCGTTCCTCGACGTCCTGGTGGCGCGGTTCGATGAGCTGGACGAGGACTGGGATCGGCTCGTCCGCACCGGCACCGGCCTCCCCCCTACCCTGATTCACGGTGACTTCAACGGCAAGAACCTGCGCATGCAGGCATCGCCTCAGGGCCTCCGGGTCGGAGCCTTCGACTGGGAGGATGCCGGGTGGGCCGTTCCCGCCGTTGACCTCGCCCAGGCAGTCGATCCATCCTGCCACATCTCCGCCAGCCCGGACCTCGCCACCTACTGGGCTGTGGTCCGGGAGCGGTGGCAGCACTGCGACCAGGCGGATATTGAGCGCCTCGCGACGTGCGGGGCCGTGTGGCGCGCGGTTGCGGCGATCACCTGGGAGGCGCACCACCTCGCGCGTCCCTGGGCCGATGCGTTCATCCCGAATCTGCGGCTGTATGAAGCGGAGCTGACGCACGCCCTCGATCGCTTCGGTTGGGCGGGGCCAGCGGGCCGGGCGAGCCGCCGTTCCGTGGTCCAGGGCCGGGCCGGATGAAAGCCCTGCGGATCGGATTCCTGTTCAAGCGGCCCTACCGCGCGGGCTTTGTGAGCATCTTCCCGAAGGCGATGCAAGCGCTCGCCGAGGCCGGGGTGGTGGTCGATGTCATTGCCTGTAACGAACGCCTGATCGACCTCTCCACCGTACGGGTGGAGCACGACCTGTACGTGCTGCGGCAGATCTCCGGCGTCTCGATGAGCCTTGCGGGAGCCTTGCACGCGCAAGGCGCTGCCATCGTGAATCCCTATCCGGTGACGGCGGCGCTCCGCGATAAGGTGATCGCCGCGCGCATCCTCGAGGCGGCCGGGGCGCCCGTGCCCGCCACCTACGTCGTTTCGCAACCCGACCTGTTGGCCCCGCTGCTGAACCGCGGACCGCTCGTCGTCAAGCCGTACGATGGGACCTGCGGGTTGGGGGTCCACGTCGTCCGGAACGAGGCCGATCTCCTCGCCGAGCCTCGCCTCCCGAACAAGCCGCCGATCCTGGCACAGCGCTATCACCCGCCGCAGGGGCGGGACTTGAAGATCTACGTGATCGGCGAGCGGCTCTTCGGTGTCCGGAAGGTGTTCCCGGCCCGAACAGAAGCGGAGAAGTATGGCGAGCCGTTCATCCCCACGGCCGAGCAAGCCGACATCGCGCTGCGCTGTGGCCGCGCGTTTGGCATCGACCTCTACGGCGTCGACTTGATCGAGAGCGATGGACAGACATACGTCGTGGACATGTCCAGCATCCCCGGCTTCAAGGGCGTGCCGGACGCGTCGTCGCATCTGGCGTCCTACTTCCGCTCGGCGGCCGAACGCGCGGCCGCCGGGAGACCGCTTGTCGAGCAGGCGGTCGAGGTGGGGCGATGAAATGGCTGATCGTGACGGGCGACGACTTCGGGGCGAGCCACGGGATCAACCGCGGCATCATCCAAGCGCACCGCGACGGGATCCTGACGAGCGCGAGCCTCCTCGTCGACCGGCCGGCGAGCGTCGACGCGGCCGCGCTCGCGCGCCAACACCCCCACGTGAGCGTCGGCCTCCACTTGGAGCTGGACGCGGGCGACTCGGAGGCAGAGGGGGTCGCCGCCCAATGCGAGCGCCAGCTCGCGCGGTTCCGAGAGCTGACCGGGACGCTCCCGACCCACGTGGACTCGCACCACGATGTGCACCGCGACCCGCGCATGCTGCCGCACGTGCTCGCCCTCGCCCAGCGAGTCGGCGCGCCGGTGCGGGGTCGCTCCGGGGCCCGCCACGTCGGGAAGTTCTACGGGCACTGGGGCGGTGCCACGCACCCCCAGCAAATCGGGGTCGAGGGCTTGCTGCGCCTGTTGGACGCCGAGGTTCGAGAGGGCGTGACCGAGCTATCGTGCCACCCCGGCTACGTCGAACCTGGTTTCCGCTCCAGCTATCTCATGGAGCGCGAGCTCGAGCTGCGGACGCTGTGCGACCCCCGCGTGCGACACGCGGTCCGCGACCGGCGAATCCAGCTGATCGGGTTCCACGATCTGCCGGCGCGCGCGACCGCGGCCACCGTGACGGCGGAGGCGACATGACCACGGCCGTCATCTCGGTCTACAAGGTCGCCAGCTTCCCCGACGGCGGTGGCCACTTCTGGGTGTACCTGCAGTACGCCCTGGGGCTCCGCCGCCTGGGGTGCGACGTCTACTGGCTCGAGCAGCTGCGCCCTGCCCGCGATCCCGAGCGGCAGACCTACGTGATCTCGACCTTCCAGGAGCGGATGAAGCAGCTCGGGTTCGAGGGCCGGACGCTGCTCTACACGCTGGACGGGGAGCCGCGTCTCGTCGGCGGTGCGTGGTCCGAGGCCGAGGCTGTGCTGCGGCGGGCGGACGTGGTGCTGAACTTCCACTACGCCATCGACCCCCGACTGCTCGCCTACGCCCGCCGCACGGCGCTCGTGGACATCGATCCTGGGTTGCTGCAGTTCTGGATGAGCACCGGCCAGCTCAACGTCCCCGCCCACGACTGCTACCTGACGACGGGTGAGACCGTGGGGACGCCGGCGGCTCGCTTCTCCGATTGCGGCTTGCAGTGGACGCACATCCGTCCCCCAGTCTGCCTCGATCTCTGGCCCGTCACCGACGATGCCCGCCCTGAGGACTTCACCACCGTCTCCAGCTGGTCATCGGCGAGCTGGTTGAAGGTGAATCGGGACGGGCAGAGCACCCTGATCGACAACACGAAGCGCGTCTCGTTTCTCGATTTCGTCGATCTCCCCCGCCACACGAGCCAGCCGCTGGAGCTCGCGCTGTACCTCCTCGATCGCGATCCGGCGGGACCGGTGCGCGTCAAGCAGGCGCAGCAGGACGCGGCAGACCGGGCGTCCCTTGAGCGCCACGGGTGGCGGGTGCGGGACTCGCGCAAGGTCGCTGGGAGCCCCGAGGCGTACCGCGCTTACGTCCAGCAGTCGCGCGGCGAGTTCAGCTGTGCCAAGCCGTCGTGCATGGAATTCCAGAACGCGTGGGTCAGCGATCGCACGCTGTGCTACCTGGCGAGCGGGAAGCCGGTCGTGGTGCAGCACACCGGCCCAAGCTCGTACCTGCCCCACGGCGAGGGAATGTTTCGCTTCACCTCTCTCCCCGAGGCGGTCGCGGCCCTGGAGACCATCAACCGCGATTACCGGCGTCATTGCCGCGCGGCGCGCGAGATCGCCGAAGCGCACTTCGATGCGCGGCGCATCCTGGCGACGGTGTTGAACTCCGTGCTCAGCCCCCAACCCGCGGGCAGCGAGGTCTCATGAGCCTCACCGTGTGCCTCGCCCCCGCCAATACCGTGGCCTACCCCAACGGCGGCGGTCACCTCTGGGTGTATCTCCACTGGGCGCTGGCGCTCCGGGCGCTCGGCTGCCGGGTCATCTGGCTCGAAGGCATCGATGTCGACGACAGCGACATGTCACCTGCCGGCCGCCGCCGCAGGCGCGGTGGCCGTGCTGTCGACTGCGTCGCGACCCTCAAGACGCGCCTGGAGCCCTACGGCCTGGCTGACACGCTGGCGCTCTACGCGATGAACGGAGCCGCGGTCCCGGAGGACGTCGCCCAAGGCTCGCTGGACCTCGACGCCGCCGCTGGCGCCGATCTGCTCCTCAATCTGTGGCACTCGGCGCCCGCCCCGGTCGTGCAGCGGTTCCGCCGCTCCGCGTTCGTCGACACCGATCCGGGGTTGCTCCAGATCTGGGTGACGACAGGCGCCGTCCGTCTCGCTCCGCACCATTGCTACTTCACGATCGGCGAAACCGTGGGAGCGCGCGGGGCGCGCTTCCCGGACTGCGGCCTCCGGTGGCTGTACACGCCGCCCCCGATCTTCCTGCCGGAGTGGCCGGTCACACCGCCCGTGCCAGCGCCGTACACCACCGTGGCGCATTGGTGGGGCGGAACCTTCGAGTTCAACGGCACCACCTTCTCCAACGAGAAGCGCGCGTCGTTCCTCGAGTATCAGGACCTGCCGCAGCGGACGCCTGTCCCACTCGAGCTGGCGGTCTGCCTCGCCGAATTCCACGAGGAGTACCGGCGGATGCTCGAGCCAAAGGGATGGCGGCTGCGGGAGGCATGGGACGTGACCGCGACCCCGGACGCGTACCGGACATACGTGCAGCGCTCGCGCGGCGAGTTCAGCTGCGCCAAGCCGGCGTACATCTCGCTCGACACCGCCTGGGTGAGTGACCGCACGCTGTGCTACCTCGCCAGCGGCAAGCCCGCCGTGGTGCAGCACACGGGCGCCAGCCGAATCCTGCCAGACGCGGAGGGGCTACTTCGGTTCCGGAGTATCGATGAGGCCGCAACGGCGCTCGCTGCCGCCGAGGCCGACTACGAGCGACACGGTCGGGCGGCTCGGGCGCTGGTCGAGGAGCACTTCGATGCCGGGCGGGTCGTCGCGAGCGTGCTGGAGCGGGCGCTCGAACCCCGCGTGGCTCCGGTGCCGAAAAGGCAGGGAGTCGATCTGCCGCGAGAGCTCCTCGCGGACTTGCTGGATGGCACAGGGCGCGTGGCCGATATCCGGCGACTCAAGGAGCGCGTGTACCGGCTCGAGATGACGAACGGGCCGCATCGCAGCGTCGTGGTCAAGCGACTGGAACCCGCGGTCGCTCAGCGGACGCGACTCGTGGCCGAGCGCTGGCTGCCGGCCCTCGGGCTGGGCGATCGCTGTCCGCGCCTGCTCGCCACCGCCGCCGATGGAGCCAGCGCGAGCATCTGGCACGCGTTCGAGGATCTCGGTGATGAGACGCTGGCGAGCGACCCGACTCCCGACCGCGTCGCGGCGACGGTCGATCTTATTGCGCAGCTACACACCCGCGGCGCCCGCCACCCGGTGCTCCCCGACGCGCGGCGCTACACGGGCGCCCTCGGATTCACCTATTTCACGGCCAACGTGCAAGACGCCATCGCCGCACTGGAGGCGCTTGCCGCAGCGGACATCGAGCCACCGCCCGAGCAGGCCGGGGTGACGGAGCGGTTGCTCGAGCGTCTGGTCGGCCTTCGCGCCGACGCCGCGCGACGGGCGCCGGTGTTCAAGGAGGCGGGGGGGCCTGATACGTTGCTCCACGGTGACCTCTGGACGATCAACGCCTTCGTGGAACACACGGCGGCAGGACCGCGGGCACGGCTCGTCGATTGGGATCGCGTGGGCGTCGGACCGTTCAGCTATGACCTGTCCGCCTTTCTCCTCCGGTTCCCGCCGGAGCAGCGGGCGTGGATCCTCGAGCGCTACCGGGAGGCGGTCGCTCCCGCGGGCTGGCGCCTCGCCGCGGTCCCGGAGCTCACGGATCTCTTCGACACTGCCGAGCGTGGGCGCTATGCCAACCGCATCATCTGGCCAGCCCTGGCGCTCCTCAGGGAGCGCGCCGCTTGGGGGTTTCCAGAGCTCGCCGAGGTCGAACGCTGGTTCCGCGCGCTCGACCAGTCCCCTGTACTCGATGTTGGAGCCTTGACCCCATGCTGATACCGCCGCCCCGGACGTTCTGCGTGCGCCTGCCGGCCGCCAGCCTGAGATCCCGTCGGGTCTGGCCGCTCGTCTTCCTCCTCGCGGCGTTGATTCCCGGCCCCGCTGCCGCCCAAGTGGGCGCCACGACCGATATCATCACCGGCAAGGTCACGGGGCCGGACAGCCAGCCCCTCCCCGGCGCCGTCGTCGTCGCGACGTCGGTGGAAACCCGCGTTTCGCATCAGCGGACGTCCGACGCGAATGGCCGCTTCACCATCGTGTTCCCGGACGGCGGCGGGCGCTACGAGCTGACGGCGCGCTTCGTCGGTATGGCGGCGGTCCAGGTCAATGTCGCCCGCCAGGCGGACGAGGACCGGATCGTGGCCAATATTCGCATGGGGCTGGCCGCGGTGCCGCTCGAGCCCGTCACCGTCAGCGCGCGCTCCGGCGCGCGGAGCGACCGCACGGGGCCGGGCGGGAGCGACCGGAATTACAATCCCGAGCAGCTGGCGCGGCTGCCGATCGACGTCTCCGACGTGAACACCGTCGCGACGCTCCAGCCCGGCGTGCTGGGGATCCGCGGCAGCGACTCGACGGCGACCGCCTTCTCGGTCGCCGGGCAGCGGCCCACCGCGAACAACATCACGATGGACGGCATGTCGTTCGGCTCGGGGAGCGTACCCCAGGACGCCGTCCGCTCGATCCGGGTCATCACGAACTCCTACGATGTGGCCCGCGGTCAATTCTCGGGCGGCCTCGTCGCGTCGGCGACGCGCGGCGGCACCAACGTTCCGCAAGGCTCGTTCACCTACGCGCTGCGCGACCGCTCGCTCGAGTGGGGCGAGGTCAGCTCGTCGCCGTTCGGCCAGGGCATGACGCAGAACCAGCTGGGCGGGGGCATGGGCGGCCCCATTGTGCCCAACAAGCTGTTCGTGTTCGCGGCACTGCAGGGCCGTTGGCGCGGCCAGCTCTTACCCTCGCTCGTGAGCGCCGATCCTGGAACGCTCGTGTGGCTCGGGGTCAACCCGGATTCTGCGGCGCGCTTCGTCACCCTGGCCAGTGCCACCGGAGCCCCCGTGACGGTTTCCGGCCTCTCTGGCGACCGCGCCACGAACAACACGCTCGGCCTGCTACGGCTCGATTGGCAGGCGAGCGACGTCCACACCCTCACCCTCCGGCTCGACGGCAACTGGGAGTCCCAGGAGCCGACGCGCGTCGGCAGCCTCGCCCTGCCCGCGACCGGGGGCACGCGCACGACGCGCGGCGGCGGCGTCATGGCCTCGCTGACCTCGTTCTTCGGCGGACGCTTCATCAACGAGCTCCGCGGGTATGTGGCGCGCCAGCGCCGGGATGCGACGGCATTTCTCACGCTGCCGTCCGGGTTCGTGGACGTCACGTCGGCCCTGCCGACCGGCGGTCAGACCGTGGTGGCGCTGGCGTTCGGCGGCAACAGCGGGCTGCCCCAGCACACCAACACCGGCAGCCTCGAGCTCGCCGACGAGTTCTCGTGGTTACCGGGCGCTACGGCCCACCGCCTGAAGGTCGGCGTCGATGTGATCGGGACACGGCTGGAGGAGAACCAAACGGGGAACCAGTTCGGGACGTTCACCTACCCGTCGCTCGCGGCACTCGCAGCAGACAGCCCCGCGATGTTCACGCGGACCGTCGTGCCGCAGGTCCATCCGGGGACGGCGTGGAACAGTGCACTGTACGCGGGCGACACCTGGCGGGTGGGGGGGGGCCTACGGCTGACGTACGGCGCGCGACTCGAGGCCGCCCGGTTCAGCGGCGCCCCGCTGCACAATCGTGCCGTCGATTCGCTGTTCGGCGTGCGCACTGACCGGATCCCGAGCGAGGTGCACGTCTCGCCCCGCCTCGGCTTCACCTGGGCCTGGGGAGACGGATCCGATGGCCCGCAGACGACGTTCCTGCGCGGTGGCGTGGGCGACTTCCGCAGCCTGACGCCGACCGCGCTGTACGCCGCCGCGCTCAGCGCCCCGGGGCTGTCGAGGGCGCAAACCCAGCTCATCTGCGTCGGCTCGGCCGTGCCGACGCCCGATTGGTCGCTGTACGCCCAAGACCCATCCACCATTCCGACGCAGTGCACGGACACCGCCACCGCGGTGACCCTGACTCCCACTCCGAGCGTGACGGCCTTCGCCCCCGACTTCGCCGCGCCCCGCGCCCGGCGCGCGTCACTCGCGCTGCTGCACCGGTTCGGCAGCAGTAACTACTGGGTGACGCTCGAGGGAAACTACGCGCGCGGCGTGCGCCAGTACGGGTTCCGCGATCTGAACCTGGTGACGACGCCGCGCTTCACGCTTCCGGACGAAGCCGGCCGCCCCGTCTATGTGCCAGTCGACTCGATCGTCCCGACCACGGGCGCCGTGAGCTCCGTCGGGGCACGCATCCATCCCGAGTTCGGCGACGTGCTGCTCGTGGGCTCCGATCTCCAGTCGGACACGAAGCAGCTCATCCTCGCCGTCACGGGCGCGACGCGGTGGGGCGCTTCGTTCCGGCTGGCGTACACGCTCACGCGCGCCCGCGACCAATCATCCTACTCGTGCTGCTCGGCCTCCGCCGGGTTCGCGGCCCCGACGACGGCCGGCGACCCGAACGTGCGCGAGTGGGGCACGAGCGGCCTGGAGCGGCGTCACGCGTTCGTGGGCACCGTCACCCTCCCGGTGACGCGGGGGCTCGAGGTCAGCGCGATCGGCAACTTCATGTCGGGAGCCCCGTTCACGCCGATCGTCGGGTCCGACATCAACGGCGACGGCGCCAAGAACGACCGCGCCTTCATCTTCAATCCCGCGCGGACGGCGGACACCGCCATCGCGAACGGCATGCAGGCGCTGCTTGCGGCGGCACCGTCCCCCATCCGCAGCTGTCTCCGCCGCCAGCTCGGCGGGATCGCCGGGCGCAACTCGTGCACCGGTCCCTGGCAGGCCTCGCTCGATTTGCAGGTCAACTGGCGACCCGAGTGGTTCGGGCTCGACCGGCGACTCACCATGTCGCTCCTGACGGTGAACCTGCTGGGGGGCCTCGACGAGTGGCTCCACGGCCGCGCGCAACTGCGTGGTTGGGGCTACGCCCCCGCCCCCGACCCCGTGTTGCAGTATGTGCGCGGCTTCGACCCAACGACGAACCAGTTCCGCTACGCCGTGAACGGGCGATTCGGCGGCATTGCGAGCGCCAGCGGCGGCGTCACCGTCCCCTTCCAGGTTGCGGTGCAGGCCCACCTTGCGGTCGGCCCGGGTCCGATCCGCCGGAGCGCAACCCGGCAACGGGCGCTGGACCTGCCCGCCCCCGCCACCCCTCCGCCCGCCAACCCGATCATCCCGATCCTCGGATTGCGCGATTCGCTCGGCTGCACCCCCGACCAGGTCGCCCAGTTACAGGCGATCGCCGACTCGCTCGACGCGCGGAACCGGTTGCTTCCGGAGTCGCTCGACGCCGCCGTGCGGGCATCCGTGGCGCGGGACAACGCCACGTGGGCGCTCGAGCGTGCTCGGGCCGCTCTCACGCCCGAGCAATGGAGCAAGGTTCCCGCTGCGCTCAAGTCTCCCCCACTGGTGTTGAACGATTAACGGAGGCCTCGTCACTCTTATGGTACGAACGCTGACTGCGAAGAGAGCCCGCACGATCCTTTGGGGCAAGCTCGGCTGGCACCCGGCCGTGAATGCCTGGATCGCATTCGCGGACGGCGCGGGCATGCCGGACACGATCGAAGTGCTGCGCGATGGGAAGCAGTCTGCCACGTATCGACTCGTCGGCGCAGGACCCAACGGCGAGTCGGTCATCGCCCAGCGCGTGCAGGCAGCGTGGGCGGTCGGGCGGACGTTGTATGAGCGTGTCCTGCGCCACCTGCCCCTCACGACGCCGCGCTACTACGGGTCCCGGCAGGAGAGCCGCGAGTGCGTCTGGCTGTTCTTCCAAGACGCGTACTCGCGCCGGCACCAGGCGAAGGCGTAGGGCATAGGCGGTGGGCTGATGCCGAAGGTCATCGCTGCGATCCTGCTCCTGCAGTCGGGCGGCGTGGATTCATCCGAGCCGCCGACTGTCACGGCGGTGCGCGTCGATCGCGCTCCCGTGGTGGACGGCCGGCTGGACGACCCGGAGTGGAGTCTCGCGCCGGCCGTGACGGACTTTCGACAGACCGACCCCGACGAAGGGGCACCGGTCTCCGAGGCCACGGCGGTGCGCGTGCTCTACGACGGGACCGCGGTGTACGTCGGCGCGCGCTTGTTCGACTCCGCGCCGGCGAGGATCGTGCGGCGCCTCGCGCGGCGTGATGCCTCCACGCACAGCGACGAGTTCCGCGTATTCTTGGACAGCTACCACGATCGGCGCACGGCGTTCCAATTCATCGTGAACGCGGCGGGCGTGAAGAAGGACGTGCTGATCGGTGACGACGGGGACTTCGACGACGCGTCCTGGGATCCCGTGTGGGAGGCGGCGACGTCCGTGGACGCCCTCGGATGGACGGCGGAGATCCGCATTCCCCTCACCCAACTCCGGTTCTCGAAGGCCCAGGACCAAGTGTGGGGCGCGCACTTCGTGCGTTGGATCGAGCGGAAGCAGGAACAGGCCCTGTTCCCGCTCATCGGCAAAAAGGAAAACGGCCTGGTGTCGCGCTTCGCCGACCTCGTGGGCATCCACGGCGTCGACGCGCCGAAGCGGCTCGAGCTCCTGCCCTACACGGTCGGACGGGGCACGTACCTCGAGCCGAAGGATCGTGGGAACCCTTTCGAGCGCCGATCATCGTACCACTCCGGCGCGGGGGCGGACGTGAAGTACGGCGTGAGCTCGAGCCTCACGCTCGACGCCACCCTGAACCCCGACTTCGGGCAGGTCGAGGTGGACGAGACGTTCGTGAACCTGACCGCCTTCGAGCAGTTCCTCGCGGAACACTGGCCGTTCTTCGTCGAGGGCACCGAGATTTTCAACTTCGGGAGCAACGGAGGCGGCGCCACCAATTTCAGCGGCCGGCCGCTCTACTTCTATTCGCGCCGCATCGGCCGCGAGCCCCAGGGAGAACCGTCGTCCGGGGATTTCGAGGACATGCCCACGAGCACCACGATCCTCGGTGCCGCCAAACTCAGCGGGCGGCCGGCCGGCGGCTGGTCCGTCGGCGTCCTCGACGCCCTCACCGCGCGGGAGCGCGCCACGGTGTTCGACGCGACCGCCGGAACGTACGCCCGGGACGAGGTGGAGCCGCCCACGAATTATTTCGTCGGCCGCGCCCGGCGCGACCTCGACGGTGGCAATACGAGCTTCGGGCTGCTCGCCACCGCCATGGACCGCTGGCCGGACTCCCCGGCCCTCGATGTCCTGCCGACCAGAGCGTACGCCGGCGGGCTCGATTTCTTCCGGCGATGGGGCGACAAGACGTACTCGCTGGCAGGCAGCCTCGGCGGCTCCTACATCGGGGGCGACCCCGCCGCGCTCCGGCAGGCGCAACGCTCCGCGAACCGGTACTACCAGCGCCCGGACGCGAGCAGCTTCCGGTACGACCCAACCCGGACCTCGCTCGCCGGCGTGAGCGCCGATCTCTATCTCAACAAGGTCGCCGGCGCCTGGCGCTGGGGTATCGCGGGGAGCACCACTTCGCCGGGGTTCGAGGTCAACGACCTCGGGTTCCAGAAGCGCGTGGACCAGATCTCGGCGGCGGCCGCCTTGGGGCACCGCTGGACGAGGCCCGGGAAGGTCTTCAGGCAGGTCAGCGCCTACCTGCA
>Ga0209577_10000221_pt1 | contig 57603 bp, 66 predicted proteins | sample GraSoiAngelo_109_FD_185874 | JGI IMG/M metagenome (GOLD analysis project Ga0209577, IMG submission 185874) | Grasslands soil microbial communities from the Angelo Coastal Reserve, California, USA - 14_0903_12_20cm (SPAdes) (version 2) | ecosystem: Environmental > Terrestrial > Soil > Grasslands... | reverse complement strand
CCGCGGTGGGTGAGGGTGCGGAGGGCCAAGTCCCGCGAGGGGGGAGAGAAGGCGCCCAGGAGGTGGTCGGTCGCCTCGAGAAGAACGACCTTGGCCGCGCTGATGTCGAGGCGGCGGAAGTCCTTGGCCAGCACGTGGCCGAAGAGCTCGACCAGAGCGCCGGAGAGCTCGACACCGGTGGCCCCGCCGCCCACCACCACGACCGTCAGGGCGCCCTGGTCGACCAGAGAGGGATCGGCGGCGGCGTCCTCGAACTGGCGAAGCACGTGGTTGCGCAGGCGCACCGCCTCGGCCAGGGTCTTGAGGAAGAAGGCGTGCTCACCCACCCCGGGGACCCCGTAGTCCGACGAGGTGGCGCCCGCGGCCAGGACCAGACGGTCGTAGGGGATGCGGACCTTCCCGGCCATGACGCACCGGCGGTCGAGGTCGACGGCGCTCACCTCGGCGCAGCGGAAGTCGAACCGGGCCTGGTCGGCGAAGATCCCCCGGACGCTGGCGGCCACGTTCTCGGCGTCGAGCCCGGCCGTGGCCACCTGGTAGAGCAGGGGCTGGAAGGTGTGGAAGTTGTTGCGGTCGACGGCGACCACGTCGACAGCGAGCCGGCGCAGCCCCTTGGTCACGGCCAGGCCTCCGAAGCCGCTGCCGACGACGACGACCGACGAGCGCGAGCCCGCGGGCTGATGGCCCACGTTCAGCCGGCGCGCCCGACCCGGAAGGTGCGCCGGTAGGCGTGGGGCGAGGTGCGGACCAGGCGTTGGAAGTGCTGCCTGAGGTTGGTGGCCGTCCCGAACCCCGACCTGCTGGCTATGAGCTCGACCGGGAGCTCGGTCGTCTCCAACAGGCGCTGGGCGAACAGGACGCGCTGGCCGACCACCCACCGGTGCGGCGTCGTCCCCGTCGTGGCTCGGAAGCGGCGGGCGAAGGTGCGAGGGCTCATGGCCGAGCGCTGGGCCAGGTTCTCGACCGAGATGGGCTGGTCGAGGTGGCCCTGGATCCACACCAGCGTCTCGTTGAACGGCTCGGCGAAAGGGAGGTCGGGTAAGGGAGCGTCCACGAACTGGGCCTGGCCGCCGTCCCGGTGGGGGGGCACGACCATGCGACGGGCCACGGCGTTGGCGACCTCGGCGCCGAAGTCCTGCTGAACGACGTGAAGACACAGGTCGATGCCGGCGGCCGTGCCCGCCGAGGTGAGTATGTCGCCGTCGTCCACGTAGAGCACGCCCGGGTCCAGCCTCACGTTGGGATAGAGGCGGGCGAGCTCGTCGGCCTGCCTCCAGTGGGTCGTCGCCCGCCGCCCGTCGAGCAGGCCGGCGGCGGCCAGGGTGAAGGCGCCGGTGCAGAGAGAGATCATCCTGGCCCCGCGCCCATGGGCGCTCCGCAGCCCGTCGAGCAGCTCCTCGACGTTCTCTCCCTGGCGGGCATTGGCGGGAACGACGATCGTGTCGGCTCGGCGCAGCCCTTCGAGACCATGGGCCGTGCTGATGGTGAAGCCGGCCTGCGTGGTGATGGGTGGCGGCTGGGCCGCGCAGACCAGGAATCGGTACCAGGGGACGCCGAGGTCGGATCGGTCGCTGCCGAACACCTCACAGGCCACGGCGAACTCGAAGGGCGACACGCCGTTGCACACCACCACGGCGACCGTCCGGCGCCGCCGGCGAGGCTTGGCAGTATTCTTCCGCACATAGGCGATTCTGCCACTCGTGGTCGTCGGTGGCAAGGCTCAGGATGGCCCCATGTTCGATGTGTACTGCGCCCGTCATCGCTCCACCGTCGTCCTCTTCGACCAGAACATCGCTGCTCTGGTCAACGGCCCTGACGATCTCGAGCTCCACTGGCGCTGCACCTGTGGCCAAACCGGCGTGAAGCGCTTCGCCCGTCGCCGGCCGAGGCGTGTCGAGGTAGCCGTCCGGTGACCCCCCGGTAGCCTTCGAGGATGGACTATCTGGACCACGTCGCGGCGGTGGAGCGCGAGCTGGGCGCCATCACCGCGGTGCTGGGGGCGGGACCGCTCGACGTGCGGGTGCCCACCTGCCCGGACTGGACCCTGGCCGACCTCACCAGGCACATGGGTGAGTTCGCGGGCTTCTGGACCCACGTGCTCTGCGAGGGTACGGGCAGGACGAAGACCCCGTTTCCCGATCCGCCCTCCGGCGCCGCCTTGGCCCCCTGGTTCGCCGAGGTCTCGCCCCATCTCGTCACCGGCCTGCGCGCCACGGCCCCGGAGACGGCGGTGTGGACGTGGAAGCCGGACGACCAGACCGCTCGCTTCATCGCCCGGCGCAGCGCCCACGAGCTGGCCGTGCATCGCTTCGACGCCCAGACGACCCGGGGGGCCGGAGGTGCGATCGAGGCCGCCCTGGCCGGCGACGGCATCGATGAGATCTTCATGATGATGTCGGTCGCGGCCCGGTCCTCCGGGCAGGCCTCGGGCGAGACCCTCCACCTCCACGCCACCGACAGCGGGGACGAGTGGTTGGTCACCCTTCAGCCCAAGGGCGTGGAGGTGGAGAGGCGCCACGCCAAGGCCGACCTCGCCCTGCGGGGGGCGGTGTCGGATCTCGAGCTCGTGCTCTACCAGCGTCCCCCCGGGGCCGAGGTCGAGCGCCTGGGCGACGAGGGTGTGCTCGGTGCCTTCTACCGCGAGTTCACGTTCGACTGATCGGAACGGCTTGCCGGGGGGATCTCGTTGATGTCAGAGGTCGAGCCCTTTCGCCAGCTCGAGGCGTGGCTCGAGGAGGCCAAGGCCGCGCAGCCCTTCTGGGCCGACGCCATGGTGCTGGCCACGACCGGGCCCGGCGGCGCGCCCGCGGCCCGGGCCGTCCTGCTGCGGGGCCTCGATGAGCGCGGCCTGGTCTTCTACACCGACGGGGAGAGTCGCAAGGGCGCCGAGCTGGCGAACGACCCCCGAGCCGCGCTGGTGTTCCTCTGGCCCTCCCACGAACGCCAGGCGCGCGTCGAGGGGGCGGTCGAGGCCGTGAGCGGGCAGGAGACCGACGCCTACTGGGCCGGACGCCCCCGTGGCAGCCAGCTGTCGGCGTGGGCGTCGCATCAGAGCCAGGTCGTGAGCGGACGGGAGGAGCTCGAGGCCGGTGTGGCCGAGGTGGCCGAGCGCTTCGGGGGCGGGCCCGTACCCCGGCCTCCCCGCTGGGTCGGCTTCCGCCTGGTGCCGGTCACCTTCGAGTTCTGGCAGGGTCGTCCCGATCGGCTGCACGATCGTGTGCGTCACCGCCTGGACCAAGGGGGCGTGTGGCGGGCCGAGTGGCTGGCCCCGTGAGCGCGCCTTCGTCGCCAGTGGCTAGGCCGGCCGCAGCACCGCCTGGGACTGGGTGACGCGAGCGACCAGGCGACCGTCGGCGTCGACCACGTCGGTCTCGATCACCACCACGGTCCGACCGGCGTGCAGCGGCCGGGACGCGGACTCGATGTGGCCGGCTCGGACGGCCCGCAGAAAGTTGGTCTTGGACTCGATGGTGGTCGTCCCCGCCGCCCCCTCGGGCAGGTTCAGGAAGGCGCACGCCCCGCCGGTGCTGTCGGCCAGGGCCATGATCACCCCGCCGTGGAGGACCCCACCCGAGGTGCACAGCTCCTCGGCCCAGTCCAGCCGGGCCCGTACCTCGCTGGGCGTGCTGGCCACGGTCCGGATGCCCAGGGTGCGGGCGAAGGGCATCGTGGAGCGCAGCAGATCGTCTTGGCTGGTGTCGGCGCTCATCCCCGCAGTCTAGGAAGGAGTCGGCAGAGGCCCCTGGGCCCGACCGCGGCGCGCTCTACGCTGGCGCGTGGTGGACGGCGAGAGCGAGGCGGCGGACATCGTCGAGCACTACGAGCTCGACTACGACGAGAGCGGGCGCATCACCCGGGGATACCAGCAGCTCGAGCTGGTCCGCACCAGGGAGATCGTGGGCCGTCACCTTCCGCCCGGGCCTCTTCAGGTGCTCGACGTGGGAGGAGGGACCGGGGCCCACGCCCGATGGCTGGCCGAAGCCGGTCACCAGGTTCTGCTCGTCGACCTGGTCCCCCGTCACGTCCAGGCCGCCCGTGCCCTGGCCGAGGAAGGGCTGAGCGTCAGGGCCGAGCTGGGCGACGCCCGCCAGCTGGACATCGCCGACGAGAGCTTCGACGCCGTGCTGCTCCTCGGGCCCCTTTACCACCTCACCGACCGGGGCGATCGCGTTCGTGCCCTGCGGGAAGCGGGCCGGGTGGCCAAGCCCGGGTGCCTGGTCTTCGCCGCGGCCATCTCTCGCTTCGCCTCCCTGTTCGACGGCCTGGCCCGCGGCTTCCTGTTCGACCCCGCCTTCCGGTCGATCGTGGAACGCGACCTGGCCGAGGGCCAGCACCGGAACCCGGACCGCCATCCGGGGTGGTTCACCACCGCCTACCTCCACCATCCCGACGAGCTGATGAGTGAGGCGGCGGAGGCCAGGTTGAGGACCGTCGAGATCGTCGGCGTGGAGGGGCTGTGCGCCTGGCTGCCGCAGCTGGCCGAGCAGTGGGAAGACCCCGAGCGGCGCGAGGTGATCCTCGAGTCGATTCGGGCCGTGGAGAGCGAAGCCTGCCTGCGGGCCCTCAGCCCCCACCTCCTGCTCATAGCCCGGAGACCGGGATAGAGCCGCGGCGCCCGAGCGGTTCCCGGCCGGCCCCGGCGGGTACATGACTCCTAACGGCGAGAGCGGGGGAACCGGTCGAACCGAGGACGTCGCTCGTGACGGGAGGGATCGACATGGCCACAGCTCGACAGAAAGAGGCGGCCCGCCGCAACATCGCCAAGGCACGGCAGGTGCAGAGCGCCCGGGCCCGCGGCGAGAGCGCGCCCCGCCGGTCCCAGGGGGTGTCCACGGCAGAGGAGAACGACCTGACGGAGTCCGAGTTCGCCTTTCCCGAGCAGCGCAAGGAGCCGCTCGCTGATGCGGCCCACGTCCGCAACGCCATAGCCCGCTTCGACCAGGTCGAGGGCGTGACCGACACGGAACGGGACCGGGCGTGGAAGCGGATCCAGGCCGCCGCCAGCCGGTTCGACATCGACATCTCCGCTCACGACTGGCGTGAGCTGTTCGCCGGGGGCAAGGCCAAGAGGACCTGAGGGCCGAGGCTCAGCCGGCACGGGCGCCCCGGGTCGGGCGCCAGGTCCTCCACGTGTGATGTGCCTGGCGTTTGATGTGCCTGGCCCAGGGGGTATCTGGATCGCACGGACCCCGCCGCGGTGAACAGCAACGCGACGGGCATCTGGTCTGCGCGTTCAGGAGAACCCAGTGGATGCAGAGGAGCAGTTCGAGGTGTCGGTGGAAACCGGGGGACCGCTGCCCGTCGTTCGGGTGATGGGGGAGTTGGACTCGGCCACGGCGCCGGTGCTGCGCCGGGCCTTGACCGAGGTGATCGCCGAGAACCCCGGCCGCCGCATCGTCGTCGACCTGGCCCATATGGGCTTCATCGACTCGACCGGGCTCGGAGTCCTGGTGGGAGCCCTCAAGCGGACTCGAGACCAAGGCGGCGACCTGCTGCTGACCTCACCGACGTCGATGACGACCAAGGTCCTCGACATAACCGGCATGTGCCGGGTGTTCGAGGTCGTGGACCTGCCCAGCCCCGCTCCGGCCCCGGCCTGACCGCCTGTCGCTAGCCGCGCATCATGGCCCGCTCGGCCCGGTCTGCCCACGTGGCCAGGTCGGGATCGGCGGCCAGGATGGTGGCGAACTTCTTCTTGGCTTCCTCGCGCTTGGCGGGCAGATACTCGGTCGGCCAAAGGCCGGGGTGGGGGCGATAGTCCTTCAGGACGTTGCGGGCCACGGTCACCTTGTGCACCTCGTCGACGCCATCCGCTATGGCCATCGTCGGTGCACTGGCCCACATGGCTTGCAGGGGCGTCAGGTTGGTCGTGCCCAGCGAGCCCATGATGTGGAGGGCCCGATAGGTCACCTCCCGAAGGACCTTGGCGCAGGTGTACTTGCACGCGGCGATCTGCGTACGGGCCGCCTGGGTGCTCGAGTTGTCGATGGTCCACGCCGTCCAGAGCACCATGAGGCGCAGCATGTTGATCTCGGCGTAGGAATCGGCGATGGCCTCCTGCACCATCTGGTGGTCGGCGATGACCTTGCCGTGTGACTCACGACTGAGGGCGCGCTCACACATCATGTCGTAGGCCCGCTTCACCTGGGCGACGGTCCGCATGGCGTGGTGGATGCGACCTCCGCCCAGACGGCGCTGAGCCAGGACCTTGGCGCCGTCCTCGGGTCCCAGCAGGTGGTCGAGGGGAACGCGGACGTCGTTGTAACGGATGTGGTTGTGAGTGGGCGGGTAGTCCATTATCTCTACGCCCGGCGTGTCGCGAGGCACGACGAACATGCCGTTGGTGCACATGACGAAGAGGATGTCGGCGCGGCGACCGGCGCTCGTGAACCACTTTTCACCGTTGATGACCCACTCCTCGCCGTCGCGGATGGCGTGGGTCTTGAACAAGTTGGGGTCGGACCCGCCCTGGGGCTCGGTCATGGAGTAGGCCGAGAAGATCTCCTGGTTCATGAGGGGGTGGAGCCAGCGCTTCTTCTGCTCGTCGGTGCCGTAGGCCGCCAGCATCTCCATGTTGCCGGTGTCGGGCGCAGCGGTGCCGAACATGACCGGCGCAGATCCGTACCGGCCAAGGATCTCGTTGATCAGGGCGAGCTTGAGCTGACCGAACCCCGGGCCGCCCAGCTCCGTGTCGAGGAACAAGGCCCAAAGGCCGCGGTCCTTGACCTGGTGCTTGAGGGGATCCACCAGCGCCTTGATCTTGGGGTTCCGGGACCAGGCCGCGCCTGGGAACACGAGGTCCAGCGGCTCGATCTCGGTGATACAGAACTGCTCGACCCAGTCGAGCTTCTCTTGGAACTCCGGGTCGGTCGAAAAGTCCCAGGCCACTGCTACCTCCGATCAGCGCTCAGCACACGGCTGGGCGGGCTCCATTGGGTGCTCGGGTTGTCGTGCGCCAGCTGCTCCAGGCCACCGACGACGAGGGCGACGTAGGTGTCCTCGAGGAGAGTCGCATGATCGGCCGTCGGCCGCAGCCGCCACCGGGCCAGGACGGTCTCGATGGCGCCCAGGAAGATGGCCACTCCCGTCTTGGCCACCTCCTCGTCCATGTGGAGCTGGCGCACGGCTCGGGATGCGAAGTAGCGCAGGGTGGTCCTGTCGCGCCGCCGCTGCTCCTGGCGTCGCTCGCGGGTCCGCAGGCCGGCTGCCCGCAGGGCGGCGAAGGCGGCGCCCCGGCTCGCTTCCGCCCTCAGGGCTCCGCTGGCCAGGGCTCGGAACATCTCCTCGACGGTGTCGGCGGCGCCGACCTGGGACGCCAGCTCGGCGTGGAGAACGGCCGACTCCCGCTGGTACACGGCGGCCAACAGCTCGCTCCGGTTGGCGAAGTGCTTGTACACGAGGGGCCGGCTCACGCCCGCGTGCTCGGCCACCGCCTCCATGGAGACCGCCTCCACGTCGCCGGAAGCCAGCAGGGCGGCGGCCGCGTCGAGCAGGGCGTCTCGCCGGTCGGCCCGGGGGAGCCGTGCCGGCTCGGCGTTGCCGTTCGCCACGGCCGTGGCCCTTGCACGTGGCCTGCCCACGGTGTCATTCTGTCACAGGCCGGGTGACAGAATGTCACCGGCCACGACCAGTAGCGGCCCGTCAGACCTGGGGAGGACCAATGGCATACGCCGGGCAGCGCACGATCCTGGACGCCGACAGCCACGTGATGGAGCTGGCCGACTTCCTCGACGGCTTCATCGATCCGGCCCAGCGCGACCGGTTGCGCAGGAAGGGCATGGAAGCCCTCAAGCCCGTCCTCGAAGGCGCCACAGCCCGCGCCGCCGACCGGCGGGCCGATCCGACCAAGGCGGCCGAGGCCGAGGAGCGCCTCCTGCTGGACAAGGGATGGCAGGCCATGGGGGCATTCGACCCGGCCGAGCGCAGCCGGGTTCTCGACCTGCTGGGGTTCGAGGGCCAGCTCGTCTTCGCCACCTTCGCCACGGCCATGTTCTCGGGCCGGGACCCCGACCGCCTGTACGCGGGCAGCGCGGCCCAGAACCGGGCCATGGTCAACTTCTGCGCCGGCGACCAGCGACTTCTTCCCGTCGGGTTCGTGCCTCTGGTCGACCCGGAGCGCGCCGTGGCCCTGGCCGAGGAGGCGGTCAGGGACGGGTGCGCGGCGATAATGGTCCCGTCGACCGCGGCGGGGGAGCGGGCGCCCACCCACCCCGATCTGGACGGGTTCTGGGACGTGCTCAGCCGGGCCAACGTCCCCTTCGTGCTTCACGTCGGTGGGGGAGGGCGCCTCCTGGATCCCGCCTTCCACAACAACGACATGCCCGTGACCGATCACCTCGGAGGGGGCGAGAACATCCGGTCCAAGGACTATCTGGCGATCCACCACTCTCCCGAGGTCTTCCTGGGCACGCTGATTCTGGATGGGCTCTTCGACCGGTTCCCGGCCCTGCGAGGCGGCTGCATCGAGCAGGGTGCCGGCTGGGTCGTGTCCTGGATGCACCATCTCGACCACGCCCACCGGGCCTTCCGTCGCACGGAGGAGCCGCTGCGCCGGCTGGAAGCCGAGCCCTCCGAGTACGTGCGCCGCCACCTCAAGTTCACCCCGTTCCCGGGCGAGCCGGTCGGATGGATGATCGAGCAGGTCGGACCGGAGCTGTTCATGTTCTCGACGGACTATCCCCATCCAGAGGGCGGGCGCGACCCGCTGGCCAAGTTCGAAGAGACCCTCACCGAGACCAGCGAGGCGGACAAGGGCCGCTTCTACTCAGGCAACATGAACGAGCTCCTCACCGCCAGCTCGGCCTGAGACCGCAGTGACCGGCGGCGGCCGGGCTAGCCGCCGCCGCCCTCGGTCGTGGCGTCGGCCCCCTGGGGCGGACCGATGGTCGAGGCTTCGGGCCCGAATCTCTTCAGGTACTCCGGGTGGACATCACCCCAGTGCTCACGGGGCGTCCAGGGTGGCTGGGAGCCGTTCAAGTGGTGCCCGAGCACATCCAGGCAGGCGTGCCACCCGGCCCCGTCGCGAGCTGCCTTGCCGAGTTCGTCGATGGTGTCGAGCAGCACGAGGGTGCAACCGCTCCCGTCGGGCACGATCTCGAAGCGGAGCACGTCGGTCCCCCACCGGTACTCGAGCAGCCGTGGCGGTTCGCAGGCCAGAACCTCACCTGCGAAGGCCGGATGGTCGGTGCCGGGATCGGTGAACCGGAGGGGCGCGCCCACGGCCCACTCACCCGCGACCCGTTGCGGGAACCAGGCTTCCAGGTGCTCGGCCTCGGTGATGGCGCGCCACACCCTCTCAGGAGGGTGGGGCAGTGGTCGGGTGAATCGCAGGGTCCACCGGTCGCCGGCCTGTTCGAGCTCGCCGTGCATGTCGTTGGCCTTCCTTTCTCCCTGGCTCGGTCGGATCGTCCATGTCGTCGAGGTGCTGCTCGAGGGCGTCGAGGCTGGTGGTCCACATGGCCCGGTAGGGGGCGAGCCACCGGTCGATCTCCTGGAGCGGCTCGCAGCGGACGTGGTAAAGGCGCCGCTGGGCGTCGATCCGGGCTTCGACCAGGCCGGCGTCGCGTAGGACCCGGAGGTGCTTGGACACGGCCGGTTGGCTGATGGACAGGGCCCGGACGAGGTCCCCGACGGGCCGCTCGCGATCGCGGAGGAGATCGAGGATGCGCCTGCGGTTGCCCTCGGCCAGGACCTCGAATGTCGCCAGCACCCCCTTAGCATAGCCCGAGAGCTATATAGCTGGCAAGGTACATCGTCGATGCGGGCCTACCATCCCTGTCCTGGCCCGCCGGTCGGTAAGGGGGCGTGCACGGCAAAGTGGTGACCGAGGCGCCGGACATCGACCTGCTCGACGGCGCCTTCTACGCCGACGACCCGCGCCCGAAGTATGCGTGGCTGCGAACGCACTGCCCGGTGTGGTTCGACGCCAGCCACGGCGTCTGGGGCGCGGCCAGCTACGACGCGGTGATGGCGGCATCCAAGGACACGTCCAGCTTCTCGAGCACCGGAGGCATCCGGCCCGACAGCGGGCCCCTGCCCATGATGATCGACATGGACGACCCCGCCCACTGGAAGCGGCGCAAGCTCGTCAACCGGGGGTTCACTCCTCGCCGGGTGAGGGACAGCGAGGCGAAGATCCGCGAGGTCTGCGACGCCATCATCGATCGGGTGTGCGAGCGGGGAGAGTGCGATTTCGTCCGGGACGTCGCCGCCCCGCTGCCCATGATCCTGATCGGGGACATGCTGGGCGTCGAGCCCGAGGACCGTGACGACCTGCTGCGCTGGTCGGACGACATGGTGAGCGCCCAGGGCGGCGAGGCGACCGAGGCCCAGCTGGGCGCGGCCGCCACCGCCTTCTCGGAGTACAGCGCCTACGCCCGCTCTGTCATCGCAGCTCGGCGGGCTCGACCGGCCGACGATCTCATGAGCACCCTGGTGCACGCCGAGGTCGACGGCGATCGCCTGGACGACGACGAGGTCGTGTACGAGTCGCTCCTGATCCTGGTGGGCGGGGACGAGACCACCCGCCACGTGATCAGCGGTGGGATGGAGCAGTTGCTCGTGCACCCGGACCAACGCGAGCGGCTTACGGCCCGGCCCGAGAGCATTCCCTTGGCCGTGGAGGAGATGTTGCGTTGGGTGTCGCCCATCAAGAACATGTGCCGCACAGTCACTGCGGACAGGTCCTTCTTCGGTCAGCGTCTCTCCGCGGGCCAGAAGGTGATGCTCCTCTACGAGTCGGCCAACTTCGACGACGGCCACTTCGCCGACCCCGAGCGTTTCGACTCGCTACGTGAGCCCAACGACCACCTGGCCTTTGGCTTCGGCAGTCACTTCTGCCTGGGCAACAGCCTGGCCCGCCTGGAGCTGCAGGTCATCTTCGAGAGGTTGGTCTCTCGGATGCCCGACGTCGAGCGGGCAACGAGCGGCCCCTTGTCGCGCCGCCGGGCGAACTTCATAAGCGGAATCGAGTCGATGCCCGTGCGCTTCACCCCTTCACCCCGATCGAGGTGACGGTGGCGGTCGTCGGTCTTCGCCGCTCGGAGCTCGACCGTTTGGCGGACCGCTACCGTCGTGGGGGAGGGATGGCCGCCTTCTGGGCCTGGTAGCGCTCCTCCATGATCCGGTTGGCACCCACGGCCGCGCCCAGGTCGTCGATGAAGTCGTCCAGCACGGCGCCGGGGACGACGGCCATGAGGCGGTCGCCGGCTACCTCGGTGAAGGTGCGCATGCCCAGGCAGCCGAGGGACAGGGTGGGCGACAGCCCCTCCAGGGCGGCGGGGATGGCCGCGCAGGTGGGCCGGCCCAGCAGGGTCCGCGTCGCTCGGCCCTTGCCCTCGGCTTCCCATCGGGCCCCGCCGCTGGCCTCGTGGAACACCATGGCTTGGGCCGGGGTGAGCCACATGAGGACGACGTCGGGCGCCATGGGTAGCTCGGCCAGAGGACCGTAGAGGACCCCGGCCCGGGGTCGCTCGAGCCTGGGTAGCGCGGCTGGCTCATCGGGGCCGATGTAGCCGGCCTCGGTCATGGCGCCTACGGCCTCCCCCAACGCCTCCTGTCCGGCTTCGCCCGTGTCGAAGCCCAGCACGAATGCCCCCACGGGGCAGTTGCCGTGCACGGCCGAAGGAGCGAAGGAAACACCCTGTTCCGCCACCCGCCACATGGTGCAGGCCGACGGCACCGAGGCCTCGAAGACGGGCACACCCGCCGGGGGCTCGTCCACCAGGGCCATGGCCACGGGTGGCGTTTCGAGCTTCAGGAGGTCGGTGAGCGACGCGGCGGCGGAGTGGGGGCCCGGCATGGGGCCCGAACCCTAACCGGAATGCGGCTCAGACGTACTGGTCGTCGACCACCCGGCGACGTGTGGTGGGTGCCCCGTCGTCGTAGACCACGGTCCGTCTCCGTGCGCCGCCGAAGCCGCCCCAGCTGTTCCAGAACAACAGCGACAGCACCAGGCCGATGGCACCCACGATCATGAGGATGAGACCTACGGTGTGGATGTCGACGCTGCGAACGTTCACGTCGACCGCGAAGTCGAGGATGGCACCAACGGCGATGAGGAAGATGCTCGTCCCGATGCCCATGTGAAGTCCTCCCTTTGCCCATTAGGCGCGATTTCAGAGTGGCCCGTATCTACCCTTCGCTTCGCGGCGCTAAACGGCCGAGAGCGCCGTCAGGCTTGCTGTTCAACCTGCCGGCCCTCGGACGCGTCCACGGCCTTGGCACCGTTGCCGTTGCCGTTGATGTCATCCTTCACGGCCGCCACCATCTGGGCGGTGAGCTGGTCGAGGTCGCTCGTCATCTGACCGAAGGCTTCGCTGGACCCTGCGACCTGGTCGATCTGACGGTCGAGGTCATCGATGCGCTGCTCGGTAGAGGGGGAGAGATCCGCATGCCCGTCGGCCGAGAGCACGACCTGGTGCCCGTAGGCAAAGGTCTGGCAGCGCACGCAGTGGTCGTTCACGGCGACCGCGGCATTCGCCGGCCGGAAGTCGTTGACCGGTCCCTCCACGATGACAACCTGCACGGCCACCGCGACGGTACGGCAGTCGGCGCAGCTGGCGTAGGCGTAAGCGACGTTCTGGTTGGTCACAGAGGGTCCAGGATCGTGAGCTATCGCCGACCGAGCCTTCCAGCGGAACTGACCCGTGTCGTGGTTCTTCACGACGACGACGTTGTCGCTGGCGGCCCGCGTATCCTGGGCGCCTGCCGGTAGTCCGACGACCACGGCGGGAGCGACGGATACCGCCACCAGGGCGACCAGCGCCGCGGGGCGGCGCCATGCCCGGGCGTGGCTGCGTATCGTCCCCGACGGTTCCCGTCCCCGTGAGACGGAGGCGGTCAGTGACCGCCTCCGTCTCGTGGGACTCACGTCAGATTCCCTGGCCGATGGGCGCCTGCTGGACAGCCGCGGCATAGGCCTTGGCGTTGTCGGACAGCACATTGGCTGCCACCGCGGCGTTTATCGGCAGGGCCAGGTTGGCGTTCACCAGCGACATGACCGCCCTGTCGGGCAGGGCCTCGCCGGCGAGCGCGTCGAGCTCTTGGCGGGTGAACTTCTGGTTCTGCATCTCTCACCTCCAGTGGTCAGATGCCCTGGGTGATGGGCGCTGTCTGGGTGGCGCTGGCATAGGCGACCGAGTTGTCGGACAGCACGTTGAGCGCGAGCGCCAGGTTGATGGGAGCCGCGACGTTGGCGTTGACCAGCGACAGAGCGGCCCTGTCAGGCAGCGCCTCGCCGGCGAGGACGTCGAGCTCCTCATGCGCGAACTTCCCGTATTCCACCGCCATGGATTCCTCCTTGGGTTGGCTTGCGGGTTCCACTCCCCGGGTATCCGCCCCGTGCCCCTCGGGCCCCGGGAACGGTGCCCCGGGGTCATTGAGCTTGTGTCCCCGACTGGCCGAGGCGATAAACGACGACCTGTTTGACGAAGGGGCGCGCGACGGTACGACCTAGAAGGTGGCCGCCGACCTCCGGCGGCTCGTGCCCCATGCGTGCAAGCGCATGGACAGAAGCGCATGACCCTGGTTCGATCAGAAACGCGCCAAGCACATCCACGCACACCCGAGGCGGATGCCGCTGCCGGCTCGCGGCCCCGGCGGGCGCCGGATGTCGAGCTCATCGGCGAGTACGACGGGTCGGGATTCAAGGAGCCACCGTCGTTGGTGCGCAGGGGGGACGGCCAGGTCATCCAGCTGCCCCGGCTGCTCTACCTCCTCACCGCCAAGGCGGACGGCCTTCGGAGCTATGACGCCATCGCCGCGGAGCTGACCATCGAGATCCGACGGGGCATCGACGGGGACCAGGTTCGCTTCCTGGCCGAGGCCAAGCTGCGGCCTCTGGGCGTGCTCGAGGGAGCGGGCGGAGACCCTCCGGTGAGGGCCAAGGCCGACCCCTTCTTCGGCCTGCGCTTGCGGCTGACGGTCGTTCCCGAGGCCGTGTCCAACCTTCTGGGCTGGGTGTTCCAACCCATGTTCCTGCCGGTCGTGGTGGTCGGCATGCTCGCCGCCTTCCTGGCCGCGGACGCCTGGCTCTTCTTCCATCACGGCGTGGCTCAAGCGGTGCGGCAGTCGATCTATCACCCCGCCCTGTTCCTGGTGCTGGCCGGCGCGGTGGTCGCAGGCGCCGCCTTTCACGAGGTAGGGCACGCCGCCGCCTGCCGCTACGGCGGGTGTCGGCCCGGGAAGATGGGCTGTGGCCTCTACCTGGCCTGGCCCGCCTTCTACACCGACGTAACCGACACCTACCGCCTGGGCCGGCGGGCCCGGCTGAGGACCGACCTGGGTGGCGTGTACTTCAACCTCGTGATCGTGGTCGGCACGGTTGTCGCCTATCTGGGCACCGGCTTCGAGCCGCTGCTCCTGATCGCGGTTATCCAACACTTCGAGATGGCACACCAGCTGCTGCCCGTCATCCGCCTGGACGGCTACTACATCGTTGCCGACCTCACCGGAGTCCCCGACCTGCACGCCCGCATCGGCCCCATACTGCGCGGCCTCTTCCGCCGGGGTCCCAAGGACGGCCGCGTCACCGCCCTCAGACGGCGGGCCCGTGCCGCGGTCACGGCCTGGGTGGTCGTCGTCGTGCCCGTACTCGTGGCCGAGCTCGTGCTCGTCCTCGTGCACCTGCCCCGGATCATGTCCACGGCCTGGTCCTCCGCTGCGCGGCAGTACGGATCGGCGGGGCGGGCCCTCTCCTCCGGCCACACCTGGCCGGGCGTTTCGGCGGTCGTGCAGCTGGTTGCCCTGGCCGTCCCTGTGGTGGGTCTGCAGTTCGTCTTTCTACGGATGGCGCGCCAGTCCGGCTTGTGGATATGGAGGTCCACCAGCGGCCGGCCCGCCCGGCGGGCATTGGCCCTGGCTGGAGTGGTGGCGGCGATGACCCTGGTCTCCTTCAACTGGCTTCCCCGCGACAGGTACCGGCCCATCACCCCCAGGGAGCGGGGGACCATCGCCGAGGGGGTAACGGCCATACGCCTGAAGCCCCCGGGGCTGAGCCCTCAACATGGGGCCCACGGCGGCCGCCGGCGAGCGCCCGCGTCGGTCGTCGCGGGCCAGAGGCCGGTCGGGGCAGGGCCTGGGACGAAGGCGGCGCCGGGGGTGAGTAGCCGGGGGGCTGCGCCGTCCACCACGGCTGCCCCCACGGCTCCCACGCAGCCCAACGCCCCGACCACGGAAGCCAGCACCACTACCACCACGACGGAGGCGACGACGACCACGAGCGCGCCACCTACGACCACGACGTCGACGCCGAGCGCGACCTCGACCAGCGCGCCCTAGCGCCGGCCCGAGACGAAGGGAGGCATCAGTGGACGAGATGGGACGGAGGATCGCCAAGGAAGTGCGGGCCGCCCTGGAGAGCGTGCTGGCCGCCGGGCCCACCCGGGTGGCGGCGGCGGCCAACGTGGGCCGGTCCGGTCACACCGCGGCTGTGTACAGCGACGACCACGTGAGCGTGGTCACCAGCGACGGTGAGGTGACGGTGGTCCATCACGGAGAGCGCGACGACTGATCGGTTTGGTCGCGGCGTGGGTCTGGGTATGCCGGTATCTCGATTCACCAGGTACGGGTCTCTACAACCGACGGGCACGAGAGAGAGGACTCATGGGCGCCTTCGAAGAGGCAAAGGGTAAGGTCAAGAAGGTCGTGGGGGACGTAACCGAGGATCCCCAGCTGCGCCAGGAGGGCGAGGCTCAGGAGGAGCGGGGCGAGGCCGAGAGCGAGGCGACGCAGGAGCGGGCCAAGGCCAAGGCGCATGACGCCAAGGCCAAGGAGAAGGAGATGGAGCAGCGGGCCGCCAGGTCGTCGAAGGACCACTGAGGAAAGGAGGGGACCGATGCCGCAGGAGGCATGGAGCGACAAACGGGAGCGTCAGTACGAGCACATCAAGGAAGGGCTGGAGGATCGCGGCCGGCCTGAGGACGAGGCCGAGGAGCTCGCGGCTCGGACCGTCAACAAGGAGCGGGCTCGCGCCGGTGAGGCACGGGAAGCCAGCCCCTCCTCCCTGGACGACATCTCGTCGGGCCGCCGCGGCGGTCTGCGTTCGCACCGCGGGCCGGGCGGGCCTACCTACGAGCAGCTCTACAACGAGGCGCGCCAGCGCGGTGTGAAAGGCCGCTCCCGCATGAACAAGCAGCAGCTGGCTCGGGCCGTCGGCCGTTGAGCGATAGGCGAAGGAGATGACCGACCGGGGCCGCCAGCCCGGCGGCGAGGAGCTCAGCGAGCGGGAGATCGAGCAGGACGCCGCGGTGGGACGCGACGACCCCACCACCAGGCGGGAGGAGCTCGAGCTCGAGTTGATGGAGGAGGGCCGCTCCGAGGAGGGCGAGGCCATGGGCGAGCACGTCGACTAGCGCCCTCGCCAGGGTCCCTACACCGCCTCCAGGGCCTCGGTTCGGCCCCGGGCCCGGAACTGGGCCCGCAGGTCGGCCGCGTCCTGGGTCGTTAGGCGGCGATAGGTGCCTCCCCGGGCGGGCGGGACGGGGGCCCACCACACAGGGTCGGCGCACTCCCAGCGCTCCCGCCGGAGCTGGCGCTTGAGGACCTTGTTGCTGGGTGTGAGGGGCAGGCGCTCGGTCACCCTCACGAAGGACGGTGCCCACTTGGTCCCCAGATCGGGTTGATCCTCGAGGAAGGCGGAGAGGGCGGCCGGGTCGAGCCCGGCCCCGGGCCTGAGCTCGAGGGCCGCCATGACCCGGTCACCCACCACGGGGTCGGGCACGGCGTAGACGGCGGCGAGGAGAACGTCGGGGTGGCGGGCCAGGATGCGCTCGACCGGGGCGGCCGCGAAGTTCTCCCCGTCGACCCGCAGCCACTCGAAGTCCCGGCCCGCGAAGTAGAAGAACCCGGCGTCGTCCCGGTAGGCGAGGTCGCCCGTCCAGTACATGCCGTCCCGCACCCGGGCCGACGTGGCGTCGTCGTTGTCCCAGTAGCCCTCGAACCCGGCCGCTCCCAGCTTGTTGACCAGCTCGCCGATGGCCTCGTCCGGGTTCAGCAGCCGCCCCTGGTCGTCGAAGCGGGCCGTCGGGCACTCCCGCCCCGTCTTGGGGTCGAGCACGACCGTTCCCTCGGGGGCCACGCCCAGGGCGCCGGGAGGAGTGGAGGGCGTGCGCAGCACCGTGGCCCCGCCCTCGGTCGAGCCGTAGTTGTCGACAACGGTGCAGCCGAAGCGGCGGGAGAAGCGGTCGATGTCGGTCTCGGCCGCCTCGTTGCCGAACACGAGACGCAGCGGGTTATCGGAGTCGTCGGGCCGCTCGGGTGTGGCCAGGATGTACGAGAGGGGCTTGCCCACGTAGTTGAAGTAGGTGACGCCGAAGCGGCGCACGTCGGGGAGGAACCCCGAGGCGGAGAAGCGACGCCTCAGGGCCATGACGGAGCCGCCGGCCATGGCCGGGGCCCACCCGGCCATGAGGGCGTTGGAATGGAACAGGGGCATGGCCAGGTAACAGACGTCCTGGGGGCCGAGGCGGAACATCTCGGCCACCTTCTCGCCGATGCCGGCCAGCCTGCCCTGGGTGCACCGGCACGCCTTGGGGGCACCGCTGGTGCCGGATGTGAACAGGAGGAGGAGGAGGTCGGACTCGCCCACGTCCCGTCGGGGCAGGCTCGAGCCCCGGTGGCGGGTCAGCTCGACCTGGTGGCCGGGTTGGTCGACGACGAGGACGTCCTCGGCGGCCACGCCGGTGTCGAGCCCGGCCAGGAGGGGGAGGTGGGCCGTCTCGGTGACCAGGAGCTGGCACGCCGTGTGCCTGATGTCCCGAGCCAGCTCGGCGCCCCGGCGGGTGGGGTTGATGCCCACGACGACCGCCCCGGCCAGGCTGGCCGCCCCCAACCACATGGGGAACTCGGACACGTTGTCGAGGAGCACGCCGACGTGGAAGGGACCGGGTCGGCGACGCTCGACGAGAAGGGCGGCCCGGTCGGCGCATTCCTGCACGACCTCGGCCCAGGCCCACGTCCCGTCCTCGAAGCGCAGGCCCGGCGCCGTGTCGCCGGCCCGTCGGCGCAGGAGGGCGGCGACGGTGGTCACGGCCCCGGTCCTGGCCCCGGCGCGCCCTGCCCCGCCTGCCACTGGCGGAGAACGTCGTCGACCGTGACCCGGGTGGCGAGCATGGCCATGGTGTTGGCCATCACCGCCTCGGCGTACTCCTGGGGGACGCCGGCCACCGCGTCGGTGACGATGGCGACGGAGTAGCCCAGGTTCACGGCCTCGATGGCCAGGCCGATGAGGGCCACGTTCACGGACACGCCCGTGGCCACGACCGTGCCCACCCCGAGGTTGCGCAGGAGCATGTCCAGAGCGGTGCCCGTGAACGGTGACACGCCGTGGAGGCGGGACGACACGAAGTCGCCGTCCTCGGGGCCGAGCTCGGCGACGAGGGCCGCCGCGTCGGAGCCCGCCACCAGCCGGGGTGGGCCCTTGGCCAGCGCGGCCATCAGGGGCGAGTTGAAGGAGGAGCCGGCGCGGTCGGGTCTGAACTCGGCCGTGCAGTGCACCACGGGGACGCGGGCCCGGCGGGCGCCGGCGACCAGGCGGGCCGCCTTGGCGACCACGCCCCGGGCCCGGACCTGGGCGGCCAGCTCGGGCAGGACGGACGCCTCACCGACCACACCCCGCTGGAGCTCCATGGTCAACACCGCGGCCTGAGCGGGATCGAGCAGCCGGCCGAGGTCGATGGGCACGGCGCAGGCTAACCACCGGGGCGGGACGCGAGCAGCTCCGCCAGCCGGCCCAGCAGGTCCTGTATCTCGTGGGCGCAGGCCAGGAAGACGGGAAGCTCGGCCCCGGCGGGGTCGTCCACGTCCTCCCAGTCCTCCAGCTCCACTTCGGCCAGGCCGAGCGCCGCCAGCTTTTCCGCCAGGGTGGTCCCCTCGGCTGCGGGTAGGTCCCGCACCAGGCGCTTGAGGGTGGCGGTGCGCGCCGCCGCCTCCGGATGGGTGCGGCGCATGTAGCGGATGTGCTCGACGGCCATCCCCACCACCACGTCCACGTCGCCCAGGTCGGCGTGGCGGATCTGACGGCTGCGATGACTGCGCACCTCGATCTCCAGCTCGGCCAGAGCGGCCCGGGTGCGGGAGCTCATGGGCTGGCCCTCGATGACGTGGGTGCCGGCGCTGCTCACCCGCGTCCCGGGGGCGAGGCGGGGGAACATGGCGCCCGCCATCACCGAGCGGGCCGCGTTGCCCGTGCACAGGAACAGCACGTGGGGATGGCTCTCTTCGTTCACAGGACCCTGCCGGTGCGAAGTGGGTTGAGAGGGCTGTCCACGAGCAGGGTGCCCCGAAAGTCCCGCACCAGGGCCCGGGCCTGCCTACGCCACCCGGCCACGGCGGCGTCCTCGTCGTATGCGGTCTGCACCGCGGCCCACCGCTCCCACGTGTCGATGGCCCAGATCACCACCGCTTCGGAGGCGTCGCACATGGCCGAGCGGTAGGCCCCGACCAGGCGCAGGCCCAGGCGGGAGGCTTCCGGCAGCCAGTCCTGCTCAAGCATGGACAGGTAGCGCGGCGCGGCGCCGGGCGACAGGGTCACGATCTCGTGGGAGTAGACCTCGCCCCGGATGCCGGCGGCCAGGGCCTCGTCCAGGGTGGGGGAGTAGGACGCGGGCACGAGAAGGCGGTCGAGACCGCCGCGGCGCAGGGTCGCCGCCTCGGCCCCCCAGCTCTCCAGGCTGGGGTCCTGGAGCGGGGCGTGGCTGAACTCGTGCCGGAAGTTGGCCGCCATGCCCCGCCATCCGTCCAGCTCCCACAGGTTGACGGTCTGCGGCCAGCGGCCCGTACTTCCGACCGTGGCCCACACGCCGAAGCACAGCATGTTCCGCTCTTCCCGGGCCGTGCTCCCCCAGTTGGCCGTCATGTGATGCATGTAGGCGGCCCGGTTGTGGCCGATGACATCTACGAGCTCGTGGATGTACACCTTGGCGTTGGCCACGTGCGGCACGGTACCGGTCGCTCCGGCGTTGTTGCCCGGAGAAACTGGAATGTGTTCCAATTTTGCCGTGGCCCAGCGCACCCCGCTCCCCGCGCCCGAGGTGGAAGGCGCCCTCACCCGCAGCCAGCAGGCGCGGCGCCGGCGGGTGATCGAAGCCGCGGTGGAGCTGGCCGCCGAGGGGGGTTACGACGCGGTGCAGATGCGGGACGTGGCCATCCGCGGCCGGGTGGCCATGGGCACCATCTACCGGTACTTCACGTCCAAGGACCACCTGCTGTCGGCGGCCCAGGTGGAGTGGGCCCGGGCCTTGGAACGTAGGGTCAACCAGGTGCCGGCCCGGGGGGCCACGGCCGCGGACCGGGCCGTCGACGTCCTGCGCCGGGCCACGCGGGCCATGGAGCGCCAACCCCGGCTCACCGCGGCCTTCGTCACGGCCATGTCGTCCTCCGACCCGGCCGCGGCCGACCTCCAGCGGGACGTGGCCGCGGCGGTGGAGGGGACGGTGGACCGCGCCATCGGGGACGACCCCGTGGACGACCGGGAGGGCATCATCCGGGTCCTCGGCTACGTGTGGCAGGGCGCCCTCGTCGTGTGGCTCAACGGTCGGGGCAGCCTGGCCCAGGTGGGCAACGAGCTCGAGCGGGCGGCCCGGCTCCTGCTGCGCCCCCTCCCGTGAGGTGACGCTGCGGGGCCGGGTGGCGGTCGTGACCGGCGCGGGCGCGCCGGTCGGCCGCGGCATCGCCCTGGCTCTGGGCCGGGCCGGGGCCGCGGTGGGGTTGGTGGGGCCGGACGCCTCCCGAGGACCGGCCCAGGAGCTGGCCCGAGCGGGCTGGCCCTGCACGACGGTGGCCGCCGCCCTGGACGACCGGCGAGGGACCGAGGCCGCCTTCCGGGGGGTGGTGTCCGCGCTGGGGCCCCTTCATCTCGCCGTCCACGCCTGGTGCCCGCCCCGGGCTCTGGAGCGCTCGCCCATCGCCGCGGTGGACGAGGGCACATGGGGAGAGGTCTGGGAGGGGACCATGCGGGCCACGACGGTCTTCCTGCAGGCCAGCCTGGCTGCCTTCGCCGCCGGGGGCGGCGGGGGCCGGATCGTCGTGGTGACGCCCACGCTGTGGAGGACGGGGACCCCGGGCCTGGCGCCCTACAGCGCCGCCGTCGAGGGTCAGCGGCTGCTGGCCAAGTCGGCGGCCCGCCAGTGGGGGCGGCTCGGGATAACGGTGAACTGCGTCGCCCCCGCCTGGCAGGCCATGGTCCCGGGCGGGGCGGGCCCCGATCAGCGCGGCGATCCCGTGTCCCTGGCCGACGCCGCCCTGGGGCCCCCGGACCTGGAGGCGGACGTGGGTGGTGCGGTGGTGGCCGTGGCCTCGGACGAGGCGGGCGGCCTCACCGGCGCCACCCTCTGCCTGGACGGCGGCGTGGCCATGGCCCCGTGACCCAGGGCCGGGGTGCGCTCGAGGGGCGCACGGCCATCGTCACGGGTGCCGGTCAGGGAGTGGGCCGGGGCATCGCCCTGGCCCTGGCCGAGCAGGGCGCCAGCGTGGTCGTGGCCGCCCGCCGGGCGGAAACGGGCGAGCCCGTGGCCCGGGAGATCCGCGAGAAAGGGCACGGGGCGCTGTGCGTAGAGACCGACGTGACCAGCGGGGAGGCGGTGGCCGCGGCGGTGGCGGCCACCGTCCAGGCCTACGGGTCCTTGGAGATCGTCGTCCACAACGCCTTTCGCGGTGGCGTGCCCCATCGCCTCGAGGACCTCGACGAACGGGCCTGGAACCACGCCTCGCGCACCGCCATGTGGGGCTCGTACCACTGCGCCCGGGTCGCCCATCCCCACCTGGTCGCGGCCGGGTCGCGGGGCCGGCTCCTGCTGGTGAGCTCGACGGCCGGCGTCGAGGGAAGCGTGAACATGCCGGCCTACGCCGCGGTCAAGGGGGCCCAGCGGGCCCTGGCCAGGAGCCTGGCCCGGGAGTGGGGCGGGCACGGCGTCACCGTGAACTGCATCGCACCTGTGGCCGAGACCGAGTCGCTGACCCGGGCCTTCGCCCAGAACCCCGAGTTGCGGACGCGGGTCCTGGCCCGCTCCGCCCTGGGCCGCCTGGGCGCGCCCGAGGCCGACATCGGTCCCGTCGCCGCCTTCCTGGCCGGCGACGGTGGCGGCTACATCACCGGCCAGACCATCGTGTGCGACGGAGGCAGTTTCTCCGGGCTGTGAGCCCGAGTAGAACCTGTTCTAGGATCGTGGCACCGAGGACAGAGGAGTCGCCATGGGCCAGCCGGTGATCGTCGAGGCCGTTCGCACGCCTATCGGGAAGCGCAACGGCAGGCTGGCGGGGCTGCATCCGGCCGAGCTTCTGGCCATGGCCCAGATCGAGGTGGTCAAGCGGGCCGGCATCGAGCCCGGCGAGGTCGAACAGGTGGTGGGGGGGTGCGTGACCCAGGCGGGAGAGCAGGCCTCCAACGTCACCCGCAACGCCTGGCTCAGCGCCGGGCTGCCCTTCGAGGTGGCGGCCACCACCGTCGACTGCCAGTGCGGCTCCTCGCAGCAGGCCAACCACATGGTCGCCAACCTGATCAGCGCGGGCGCCATAGACATCGGGATCGGCTGCGGCGTGGAGGCCATGAGCCGGGTGGGCCTGGGCATGAACGTGTTCAACGGGCCCGGGTCCTCCAAGCCCGAGCAGTTCCCGTGGGACATGCCCGACCAGTTCGGGGCGGCCGAGCGCATCGCCAAGCGGCGGGGCATCACCCGCCAGGACATCGAGGAGCTGGGCCTGGCGTCGCAGCAGAAGGCGGCCCGGGCCTGGGCCGAGGGCCGCTTCGACCGTGAGGTGGTGACGGTGGAGGCGCCCGTGCTCGGTGCCGACGGTCCGACCGGGGAGCGCCAGGTGGTCGACCGGGACGAGGGCCTGCGGGAGACCACGGCCGAAGGTCTGGCCCGGCTGAAGCCCGTCATGCCCGACGGCATCCACACCGCCGGCACCAGCAGCCAGATCTCCGACGGCGCCGGCGCCGTGCTGTGGATGTCAGAGGACCGGGCCCGATCCCTGGGCCTGCGGCCCCGGGCCAGGATGCTGGCCCAGGTGCTCGTAGGCTCCGACCCCTACTACCACCTGGACGGCCCGGCCGACGCCACACCCAAGGTGCTGGCCAAGGCGGGCATGACGATCGCCGACATCGACATCTTCGAGGTCAACGAGGCCTTCGCCTCCGTGGTGGTCTCGTGGGCCCGGGTGACGGGGGCCGACTTCGCCAAGGTGAACGTCAACGGGGGAGCGATCGCCCTGGGCCATCCGGTGGGCGCCACCGGGAGCCGCCTTCTCACCACCGCCCTGCACGAGCTGGAGCGGTCCGACACCAGCACGGCCCTGGTGTCGATGTGCTGCGGGGGAGCGCTGGCCACGGGGACGATCCTCGAGCGCATCTGACTCGAGCGCCTCTGACGCATCGGACCCCGGCCCGGCGCGGGGGCGGCGTCAGCCCCGGGTCGCGCCCGGGGTTGGGGACGCGCCCTCGGCCCCGCCCAACAGGGCGTTGAGGTGCTCGGTCGCCTCCACGAAGCCCTCGACCAGGTCGTAGATCACGTCGCGCACGGGTCGCACCGCGTTCATGGTGCCGACGATCTGGCCCACGGGCATGCCCGTCAGCTCGGCCACCTGGTACTTGGCGATGCGGCGCTGAGCCTCGGCGGTGAGCATGTACTGGAGGGGCATGGGCAGCGTGCCCGGCGACTCCGGCGCGTCCCAGGCGTCGGTCCAGGCCGTGCGCAGCATGCGGGCCGGCTTGCCCGTCATGATCCGCGAGCGCACGGTGTCGCGTGACGTGGCGTGGAGCAGCTTGTCCACCACCAACGGCGACATGTCGCTCTCGGCCGTGGTGAGCCAGATCGAGCCCGTCCACACGCCTTCCGCCCCCAGGGCCAGGGCCGCGGCGATCTGCCGGCCCGAGCCGATCCCGCCCGCGGCGAGGACGGGAACGGGCGCGACCGCATCCACCACCTCGGGGACCAGGACCATGGTGGCCACCTCGCCGGTGTGGCCCCCAGCCTCGTGGCCCTGGGCCACGATCATGTCGACGCCCTGGTTCACCTGGCGCTGGGCCTGCTGAACACTCCCCACGAGCGCCGCCACCTTGACCCCGTGCTCGTGGGCCAGGTCGACGATGTCCTTGGGTGGCGGACCCAGGGCGTTCACCAGGAGCTTGATGGGGTGGGCCAGGGCGATGTCCACCTGGGGGCGGGCGCCCTCGTGCGTCCAGCCCAGCAGGCCTACGGGCTTGTCCTCGTCGGCGGGGAGGGGAGGGACGTGATGCTGGGCGAGCACCCCCTCTACGAACTGGCGGTGGCGCTCGGGGATCATGTGGTCGAGCTCCTCGGCCATGTGCTCGGGGTCGAGCTCGCCCGCGCCCGCGTAGGAGGCGGGCATGACCACGTCCACGCCGTAGGGGCGGTCACCGACATGCTCGTCGATCCAGCGCAGCTCGATCTCCAGCTGCTCGGGGGAGAAGGCCAGGGCCCCCAGGACACCCAGGCCTCCCGCCTTGCTCACGGCCGCGACCACGTCGCGGCAGTGGCTGAAGGCGAAGATGGGCAGGTCGATGCCGAATAGGTCACAGACACGAGTACGCACGCAAGCTCCTTGGCCTATGTCGAGGTGGTGGTTCCCGCCGGGGCCGACTCCGGGTTGGCGGCGGCGGCCGCGGTGGCCTTGGCCCAGGGGTAGTCGGGCTTGCCGCTCGGGGAGCGCTGCACGCGGTCGACGACGCACAGCTGGCGAGGGACCTTGTAGCCCGCGATGCGGGCCCGGCAGTGCGACTGGATCTCGTCCAGGGTGGGCATGGCACCCGGGCGGGGCTCGACCACAGCCACCACCCTCTCTCCCCAGCGCTCGTCCCCGAGCCCGACCACGACGGCGTCGTACACGTCGGCGTGGGACTTGACCGCCGCCTCCACCTCCTCGGGGAAGATCTTCTCTCCCCCCGAGTTGATGGAGACCGAGCCCCGACCGAGAAGCGTGATGGTGCCGTCGGCCTCGACGGTGGCGTGGTCTCCGGGGATGGCGTAGCGCACGCCGTCGACGGTCACGAACGTCTCCGCCGTCTTCTCCGGGTCGTTGTAGTAGCCGATGGGGATGTTGCCCCTGCGGGCCAACCGGCCCATGACCCCGCTACCCGGCACGACCGGGCGCAGGTCGTCGTCGAGCACGACGGTGTCGACCACGGCGGTGACCGTCGGGCCACCCCGCATGGCCGTCTTTCCCGGCGAGACCATGGCCAGGCCCTGGGCCCCGCTCTCGGAGGCGCCGACGGCGTCGGTGATCACCAGGTTGGGCAGGTGCCGGAAGAACTGGTCCTTCACCGAGGGGGAGAAGATGGCGGCGGTGCTGCTGATGGCGAGCAGCGAGGACGGGTCGTAGCTGGCGCCGGGCTCCTCCAGGGCCTCCACCAGGGGCCGGGCCATGGCGTCGCCCGTGATGAGCAGGGCGTTCACCTTCTCAGCCTCCACCAGGCGCCAAACCTCGCGGGGGTCGAACCTGGGCACGAGGACGACGCGGTTGCCCTTGAAGCTCCCGCCCATGACGCCCCACTGGGTGGCGCCGTGCATGAGGGGGGCGATGGGGAGGTAGGTCAGGGGCGTCGCGGCCCTGGCCCTGTCCACCAGCTCCTCCGGTCGCTCGACCCGGTGGTTGTTGGTCGGGTCGATGCCGCCTCCGAGGGCGAAGAACACGTCCTCGTGGCGCCAGAGCACGCCCTTGGGCATCCCCGTCGTGCCCCCGGTGTAGAGGAGGTAGAGGTCGTCGGGGCTGCGAGGAGCGAAGTTCCGAGCCTCGCTCTGGCCGGCCAGGGCGTGCTCGTAGTCGACCGAGCCCACGCCGCCGATGTCGGCGCCGCTGCCGTCCTCTATGACCAGGGAGTGGCGCAGGCCGGGGAGCTGGTCGCGTACCGCGGCGATGCGGGGGGAGAAGTCGCGCTGGTGGACGAGGGCGACCAGGTCGGCGTTGTCGAACAGGTAGCGGAGCTCGTCCTCGACGTAGCGATAGTTGATGTTCACCCAGACGGCGCGGATCTTGAAGACGGCCCAGAGGGTCTCGACCCATTCCACCGAGTTGTAGGCGTATATGCCGACGTGGTCCCCGGGTCCGACGCCCTGGGCGGCCAGGTGGTGGGCCAGCCGGTTGGCTCGCGCCTCCATCTCCCCGTAGGTCCGGCGCTGCGCCCCGGCAACCAGGTACTCGCGTCGGGCGAAGCTGTCGACTGCGTGCTCGAAGAGATCGGCCAGGTTGTACTCCACCGGCGCGTATTAGAACACGTTCTGACCTGACGGGGCAACGCCGCGACAACGTCCTGTTGAGGGGAAAAACTGAAATGTGTTCTACTCGCACGGTGACGGGGACCGAGCACCTCAGGGTGGACCGCCGCGGCGCGACCGTCGTGGTGACCATGGACCGGCCCGAGGCGAAGAACGCGCTCAGCCCGGCCATGCTCGTGGGCATGGCCGACGCCTGGGCCATGATCGACGGCGACGACGAGGTCCGCTGTGCGGTGCTGACGGGTGCGGGGGGCACGTTCTGCACGGGCATGGACCTCAAGGCCTTTGGCGGCGAGGGGCAGGAGAACCCCTACGCCGACCGCATGAAGGCCGACCCTGATCTCCACTGGAAGGCGCTGCTTCGTCACTACCACTTGCGCAAGCCCCTCATCGCGGCCGTGGAGGGCTACGCGGTGGCGGGAGGAACCGAGCTGCTCCAGGCGACCGACATCCGCGTCGCGGCCGAGAGCGCCACCTTCGGCATCTTCGAGGCCCGGCGGGGGCTGTTCCCCCTGGGAGGATCGACCGTGCGCCTGCCCCGCCAGATCCCCTTCACCATGGCCATGGACCTGCTGCTGTCGGCCCGGGCCGTCACCGCCCAGGAGGCGCTGCGGATGGGGCTGGTGGGCAGGGTGGTCCCCGACGGGACGGCCCTGGAGGAGGCCGTGGGCATCGCCGAGGTGATCTGTGAGAACGGGCCGCTGTCGGTGGAGGCCATCAAACGCTCGGTCCGGGCCGCCGAGGGCCTGCCCGAGGACGAGGCCCTGAAGATCGAGCTCGAGATCGGCTGGCCCGTCTTCGCGACGGACGACGCCAAGGAGGGCGCCCGGGCCTTCGCCGAGAAGCGACCGGCCCGGTTCCAGCGCCGCTGACGCCGAACCGGGGCCGCGCCGCTGACCCCAATCCCAGGCTGAGCACAGCTTGAGGGCGTTCCCTCTCGGTTGATCGCGCCGGCACCGGCCGGGCGGAGCGGTGGGGTTGGACCGATTCGTAACGATCGGCGGGGATGGCGCAGCGATGAGGGGTGGGGGGATGGGCCGGGCGACGGCCGCCTGGACGACAGGGCTGGCGCTCGTCGCCGCCGGGATGGTCGGCGGCGCGGGTCGGCCGGCCCAGGCCTTGGGAGGCTCCGACGAGGTCGTCGTACCCGTCGGGGGCGGCCCCCTGGCGTCGGTCGAGGCTGCGCCCGTGGCCCTGGTGCCGGCCTTCGCCCCGCCCATTCACGACTACACGTTGCGCTGCCAGCCCGGTGTCAACAGCGTCTCCCTGCGCCTGGGCGCGGGACCGGGTCGGCGTCTGCAGGCGGGCTCGCAGAGCGGCGCCGAGGTGAGCGTCGCAATCTCTCTGGTCGAGAGCCAGGCCGCGGTCCTGCAGGCGGCCGACTCCCGGGGCGCATCTCAGCTCTACTGGATCAGGTGTCTGCCCCATGACTTTCCAACCTTGGCCGCGAGCCGGCCGGGGAACCCATCGCCGGGGTGGTACCTGACGGGCAACACCATCGTGGGTCCCGGTGCCATGCCCTACGCAATGATCCTGGACACCAACGGCACCCCGGTGTGGTACGAGGCGGCCCCCGGTGGGGCCCTCGACGTGGAGCGAGTCTCGGCCACGAGCGTGGCTTGGAGTGCCGTCCTTGGCCCGGCCGGGTTCGGGGTCGCGCCCAACCCCGGGTTCGGCATCCGTCAGCTCGACGGCAGCGGCACGAAGCAGATCGCCGCCGTGGGTGGCCCGACCGACCATCACGAGCTCCTGCAACTGCCCGACGGGGGCTGGCTACTGCTGTCCTATCCCCTCAAGACGGGCGTCGACCTGACCCCGCTCGGGCTGGGGGCGGACCAGACCATCGCCGACTGCGTCATCGAGCAGCTGGATGGGTCGGGCAACCTGGTGTGGCAGTGGCGGGCCTCGGACCACATCGGGGTGGACGAGTCGATGGAGCCCGCGGCGTCGAGCAGCGGCCAAGGAACGGTCTACGACCTCTTCCATCTGAACTCGCTGGACGTCGACGCGGGGGGCGACCTCCTGGTGTCGGCCCGGAACACGGACGCCGTCTTCCTCGTCCGCCGCGACACCGGCGCCATCGCATGGAAGCTCGGGGGGAAGCCGTTCAGCCACGACGGAGCGCGGATCCTCAGCGTCGTCGGCGACCCGGAGGGGACGATCTACGGGCAGCACGACGCCCGCTTTCTCCCCGGAGGCGACGTGTCGTTGTTCGACAACCACACCTGGGGAGCCGACGCGGCCCGGGGCGTCGAGTACGCCATCGACGCAGGGGCCGGGACGGCCACCTTCCTGTGGCAGTACCGCACACCGTCGGGCTCTCCCAGCGCCGCCATGGGGAGCTTCCGGGCTGCGGGCGACGGGGGCGGGGTGGTCGGGTGGGGCGTCATCGGGGGCTCCGGCTTCACCGAGGTCGACGCTTCCGGTCGGGTCGTGCTGGACGTCTCCCTCCCCGGCGGGGACGCGGCCTACCGCGCCGTCAAGGAACCGATCGGCGCCTTCGACATCGACGTCCTGCGGCACGGCGCAGGGTCGCCCAGGGACGGCCAGGCGCCCGCCCCGCTGTGCCCGACGGTGGCCGGCCCTCCGGCCGTGCCTGGGCCCGTGGCCTTCGCCCCCTCGAGCGGGCCCGGCCCCTGTGGCGGGTACTGGCTGGCCACCGCCCCCGGGGCGGTCACGACCTTCGGCGTCGCCGCCTTCCTGGGTGACGACTCCTCATCCGATCTGGATGCCCCCGTGACCGGCATGGCGGCCACGCCCGACGGGCTCGGCTACTGGCTGGTTGCCTCCGACGGCGGGGTGTTCGCCTTCGGGGACGCGGCGTTCTCGGGCTCGATGGGAGCGCTGGCCTTGACCAGGCCCGTCGTGGGCATGGCGGCCACGCCCGACGGGGGCGGCTACTGGCTGGTTGCCTCCGACGGCGGGGTGTTCGCCTTCGGGGACGCGGCCTTCTCGGGCTCGATGGGAGCGCTGGCCTTGACCAGGCCCGTCGTGGGCATGGCGGCCACGCCCGACGGGCTCGGCTACTGGCTGGTTGCCTCCGACGGCGGGGTGTTCGCCTTCGGGGACGCGGCCTTCTTGGGCTCGATGGGAGCGCAGGCGCTCAACGCGCCCGTCGTCGCCATCGCCCCCGACCCCTCCGGCGGCTACCAGCTGGCCGCGTCCGACGGAGGCGTCTTCTCCTTCGGCGCCCCGTTCTGGGGAAGCCTCGGAGGGGGCGCAATCAAGGGCCAGGTCGTCGCCATGGCGTCCCCCGCGGGCAGGCACGGCTACTACCTGGTCGACGGCGAGGGCGACGTGTTCGCTTTCGGGGACACGGGCGTGGGGGTCGGGGCCGGACCCTAGGCGGGGTGGACTTCCCGCGGAGCGGGCCGGGCTAGATGGCCCGCTCCCGGCCGGCCCAGTAGGGGTCGCGCAGCTTGCGCTTGTAGAGCTTGCCGTTGGGATCACGGGGCATCTCGGCCACGAAGTCGACCGACTTCGGGATCTTGAAGCGGGCCAGCCGCCCGGCGCAGTGGTCGAGGATCTGGTGGGCCAGCTCTTCGCCGGCCTCGGCCCCCGGGGCCGGCTCCACCGCGGCCTTGACCTCCTCCCCCCAGTCTGCGTGGGGGATGCCGAACACGGCCGCGTCGGCCACCAGGGGGTGCGTCAGGAGCACCCCCTCGATCTCGGCCGGGTAGATGTTGGCCCCCCCCGAGATGATCATGTCCGCCTTGCGGTCGCGCAGGAACAGGTAGCCGTCGTCGTCCAGGTACCCGATGTCGCCCACGGTGAAGAACTTCCCGATGCGGTTGCTGCGGGTCTTCTCCTGGTCCTTGTGGTACTCGAAGTCTCCAGTCTGCATGGACATGTAGACGGTGCCCTCCTCGTTGGGCCCGAGCCGGTTGCCCTCGTCGTCGAAGATGGCTACCTCGGAGATGGGCCAGGGCTTGCCCACCGTGCCCGGCTTGCGCATCCAGTCGTCGGGGAGAACAACGGTCCCGCCTCCCTCGCTGGCCGCGTAGTACTCGTCCACCACCGGGCCCCACCACTCGATCATGCGCCGCTTGACCTCGACCGGGCAGGGCGCGGCGGCGTGAACCATGTGGCGGAGGGAAGACAGGTCGTAGCCGGTCTTGACCTCCTCGGGCAGGGCCAGGAGCCGGTGGAACTGGGTGGGGACCATGTGGCTGGTGGTCACCCGGTAGCGCTCGATGAGCTCGAGCATTCCCTCCGGGGTCCACCTGTCCATGAGGACGACGGTGTGACCCAGATGCAGCGAGCCCCCCGCGAACACCATGACGGCGGTGTGGTACAGGGGCGACCCGCAGATGTGCACGTTCTGGTCCAGGGGCTGCACCCCGAAGAGCAGCAGCAGCCCTCCGAGACCGACCCCCACGGCCTCGGGGGCGGCCCCGGGCAGCGGGCGCCGCACGCCCTTGGGCTTCCCCGTCGTCCCCGAGGTGTAGTTCATCACCATCCCGGTGGTCCGCTCCCCGGGCGGGGTGGCGGGCCGGTCCGCCAGGAGGTCTTCGTAGGAGGCGAAGCCGGCGATGCCGCCCACCGCGAAGCGGGCCTCCTTGGGGACACCGACCTCCTCGGCCGCGGCGACGCAGGCCTCGCCGAAGCGTTCGTCGGCGACGAGCATCTTGGCGTCGCAGTCGCCCACGATGTAGGCGATCTCCGGCGCGACCAGGTGGTGGTTGACGGGCACCAGGTACAGGCCGGACTGCAGGACGGCCAGGTACAGCTCGATCATGGGGGCGCCGTTGGCCAGCACGGCGGCCACCGCGTCGCCCGGTCTCAGCCCGGCCTGGCGCAGGCCGTGGGACAGGCGGTTGACCCGGGCCAGCAGGTCGCCCGCGGAGACCTCGGCGCCGTCCGGGTCGACCAGGGCCAGGTGGTCAGGTTGCTCCTGGGCCAGGGCCCAGAACCCGAGTTGCATGGCGGCGAACGGTAGAACGTGTTCCTCTACGCCGGCAAGCACGGCGGGCCCGGCCAGGAGCCGTCGGGGGGCCCAGGCGGTTGCGGCCCGGCGCGAGAACGTGTTTCGATACGCGTCCCGCTTCCCAGGTCGCGCCCCGGAGGTTCCAGATGGCCGGCGAGATCCTCGTGGCCACCAACGTCCTCGAGTACCCCTACACCCGCACCGTGGGCCCCGTCCTGGGCGCCTTCTTCACCGGGCTGCGGGAGGGGCGCATCCAGGGGGTGCGGGCCGCCGACGGCCGGGTCCTGGTCCCACCCACCGAGTACGACCCGCTCACCAGCGAGGAGCTGACCGAGATGGTGGACGTGGGCCAGGCCGGGGTCGTCACCACCTGGGCCTGGGTGTACGAGCCCCGCCCCCTGCACCCCCTGGACCGTCCCTTCGCCTGGGTCCTCGTTCGCCTGGACGGAGCCGACACCTCCATGCTCCACGCCCTGGACGCCGGCGAGCCCGAGCGGATGTCCACGGGCATGAGGGTCCGGGTGCGGTGGCGGGAGGGGCGGGTGGGCGAGATCCAGGACATCGCCTGCTTCGAGCCGGAGACACCTTCGTGACCGAGGCGGGGCCCGATCCCAACGAGCCCGTACGCAGCATCCGGGCCCCGGTCCATCTCGAGTACCACTTCATGCCCGGGCGGGCCTCCTCCCGCTTCCTGCGGGGTGTCGAACAGGGCCGGCTCCTCGGCCAGCGTTGCCCACAGTGCGCCAAGGTGTACGTGCCGCCCCGGGGCGCCTGCGCCGCCTGCGGCGTGCCCACCGACGAAGAGGTGGAGGTGGCCGACCGGGGCACGGTGACCACCTTCTGCGTGGTGAACGTGCCCTTCCACGGGCAGAAGATCGAGCTCCCCTACGTGTCGGCCACCATCCTCCTGGACGGTGCCGACATCGGGCTGTTCCACCTGTTGCAGGAGGTGGACGCAGAGAAGGTGCACATGGGCATGCGGGTGGAGGCGGTGTGGGCCCCGCCCGAGGAGCGCAAGCCCACGCTCGAGAGCATCCTGCACTTCCGGCCCAGCGGGGAGCCCGACGCCGACTACGAGACCTACAAGGACCACGTCTGATGCGGGACGTGGCCGTCGTCGCCTTCGCCCAGTCCCGCGCCGTGCGGGCCGAGGAGGGCGCCAACGAGGTGGAGATCCTCATGCCCGTGGTGTCGGCCGCCATCGAGCGGTCGGGCGTCCCCCGCAAGGAGATCGGCTTCACCGTCTCCGGCAGCTGCGACTACCTGGCCGGCGTGCCCTTCGCCTTCGTCCAGGGTCTGGACGCGGTGGGGGCGTGGCCGCCCATCAGGGAGAGCCACGTGGAGATGGACGGGGCCTGGGCCCTGTACGAGGCTTGGGTCCGCTTGCAGCACGGCGACGTCGACTCGGCCCTGGTGTACGCCTTCGGCAAGTCGTCGCTGGGCGACCTGCCCCAGGTGCTGACACTGCAGCTGGACCCCTACTGCATGGCCCCGCTGTGGCCCGACTCCATCAGCATCGCCGCCCTCCAGGCCCGGGCCTGGCTCGAGGCGGGGCACGACGAGCGGGAGATGGCCGAGGTGGCGGCCCGCAGCCGCAAGGCGGCCCTGGCCAACCCCATGGCCCAGGTGGCGCAGGACCTCACCCCCGAGGAGCTCCTGAAGCAGCCCTACCTGGTGTCCCCCCTGCGCCGCCACGACTGCCCCCCCATATCCGACGGCGCTGCGGCCGTTGTGCTCGCGGCCGGCGGGCTGGCTCGAGAGGTGTCCGAGCGCCCGGCGTGGATCCGCGGCATCGACCACCGCATCGAGCCCCACGGCCTCGGTGTGCGCGACCTCACCCACTCGCCCTCCACCCGCCTGGCCGGCGAGCGGGCCGGAGTGGGCCGGGCCACGGTGGACGTGGCCGAGCTGCACGCCCCCTTCAGCTTCCAGGAGGTGATCTTGCGCCAGGCGCTGGGGCTGGGCCCCGACGTCGAGGTCAACCCCTCCGGCGGGGCCCTGGCCGCCAACGTGATGATGGGCGCGGGCCTGGTGCGCATCGGCGAGGCCGCCGGCCGGGTCAGCGACGGCGGCGCCGGCCGGGCCGTGGCCCACGCCACCTCCGGCCCCTGCCTCCAGCAGAACCTGGTCTGCGTGCTCGAGGCGGACCAGTGAGCGGGCAGCTGTGCGCGGTGGTGGGAGTGGGCCAGACCAAGTACTCCTCGACCCGGGGCGACGTCTCCATCGCCGGGCTGTGCCGGGAGGCGGCGGGCCGGGCCCTGGAGGACGCCGGGATGACGTGGCGCGACATCGACGCCGTGGTCATCGGCAAGGCCCCCGATATGTTCGAGGGCGTCATGATGCCCGAGCTCTACCTGGCCGACGCCCTGGGCGCGGCGGGCAAGCCCATGCTGCGGGTCCACACCGCGGGCAGCGTTGGGGGCTCGACCGCCCTGGTCGCGGCCAGCCTGGTTCAGGGCGGCATCCACCAGCGGGTGCTCACCGTCGCCTTCGAGAAGCAGTCGGAGTCCGACGCCATGTGGGCCCTGTCCCGACCCATGCCCTTCGCCCCACCCACGCTCGCCGGCGCGGGCGGCTACTTCGCCCCTCTCATCCGGTCCTATATACGTCGTTCCGGCGCCCCCGACCACATCGGGATCATGGTGGGGGTGAAGGACAGGCAGAACGCCCTGCGCAACCCCTACGCCCACCTCCAGATAGAGGACATCAGCTTCGAGAAGGTGGCCGAGTCGCCCATGCTCTGGGACCCCATCCGCTACCTCGAGACCTGCCCGTCCTCCGACGGCGCCTGCGCCATGGTCCTCGTGGACGAGCCCACGGCCGGGCGCTCGCCAGACCCGGCCTGGATCGTGGGCACGGCCATGCGCAGCGAGCCCACCATGTTCGCCGGGCGGGACGCGGTCAATCCCCGGGCGGGACGGGACTGCGCCGCCGACCTCTATGCCCAGGCCGGCATCACCGATCCCCGGGGCCAGATCGACTGCGCCGAGATCTACGTCCCCTTCAGCTGGTACGAGCCCATGTGGATGGAGAACCTGGGCTTCGCGGCCGAGGGCGAGGGTTGGAAGATGACCGACAGCGGCGCCACCGCCTTCGACGGCGACCTCCCCGTGAACCCCTCCGGGGGCGTGCTCTCATCCAACCCCATCGGGGCCTCGGGCATGATCCGCTTCGCCGAGGCCGCCCTCCAGGTGAGGGGCAAGGCGGGCGAGCACCAGGTCGCCGGGGCCGGCCAGGCCCTGGGCCACGCCTACGGTGGCGGGTCCCAGTTCTTCGCCATGTGGATCGTCCGGGCGCAAAAGCCCTGAGCGACGTGCCCGGCCCGCCGGAGTACCCCCGGGGAAGGGGCCTGCTGGACGGCAAGGTGGTCGTCGTGACCGCGGCCGCGGGCACGGGCATCGGCTTCGCCACGGCCAGGCGCTGCGCCGAGGAGGGCGCCTCGGTCGTCGTGTCCGACCACCACGAACGGCGCCTGGCCGAGGCGGCCGGACGCCTGGCCGAGATCACCGGCTCGCCCGTGCCCGCGGTGCGCTGCGACGTCACCGTGGATGCCGACGTAACCCATCTGGTGGAGGCGGCGGTGTCCGAGGCCGGGCGGGTGGACGTGATGGTCAACAACGCCGGGCTGGGGGGAACGGCCCGGCTGGTGGACATGACCGACGAGCAGTGGCGGTCCGTGCTCGACGTCACCCTGAACGCGACGTTCCTGTGCACCCGCGCCGCCCTGCGCCACATGCTGCCCCGGGCCTCGGGCGTGATCGTCAACAACGCCTCCGTGCTCGGGTGGCGGGGACAGGTCGGCCAGGCCCACTACGCCGCGGCCAAGGCCGGGGTCATGGCCCTCACCCGCTGCGCCGCCCTGGAGGCGGCCGAGGCCGGGGTACGGGTCAACGCGGTGGCGCCCAGCCTGGCCATCCATCCCTTCCTGTCCAAGGTCATCGCCGAGGAGGAGCTGGAGGAGCTGCGCCTGCTCGAGGCCTTCGGCCGCTCGGCCGAGACCTGGGAGGTGGCCAACGTCATCGTGTTCCTGGCCAGCGACTACTCGTCCTACATGACGGGCGAGGTGGTGAGCGTCAGCAGCCAGCACCCGTGACGCCGGCCGCAACGGGCTGAGCTGGGCCAGTGCGCTAGGGGGCGAGGCGGGGCTCCTGGGTCGAGGAGTGACGGTCGACCACGGACCGCTCCGCGTCCATGGGGGCCTGCTCCACCCTGCAGTCGCGGTCGAGGACCATGGTGGGCCGGCTCCGGGGGTCGTACCCGGGCCAGGGGCCGAGCTCGGCCGTGGTGGGGTCGCCGGTGCGGGCGAACCCCGCCCATGCCTTCATCATGCGCTCGGCCAGGCCGTCCGCGTCCGGGCCCTGGCCCGTGAAGCCCGCCGTCTCGGGCCGGCCCTGGGTGCCCAGGGCGAAGGCGATCTCCAGCCCGTGGCAGGCTCCCAGCCAGCCCCGCATGGCGGGAGAGCCCCAGGTGAAGAGGTACACGAAGGTGCGGGGCTCGTGGGCCACCAGGGCGTCGGCCAGGCGCAGGGCGGGGACGCGGAAGAAGCGCTCGGTCTCGATGGCGAACCACAGGTCGTTGGGCCCGGTGGGCTCGCCCCGGGCCGAGCGCTCCCGGGTGACCACCTCGATGACCTCGTCGACCCCGCCGTCCAGGCGCCGGGCCAGTCTCCTCCGGAGGCCCTCGTCGGTGAGGTCGCGGGAGTGCGGGTCGGCGGGGGCCCAGAGCTTCCACTCGTCCCGGTTGGTGCCGACCACGACCGGGATCCCCTGGGCCGCCCCGTCCCGCAGCGCGTCCATGGGCGGGCGGGTGAACAGGACGCCGTCCACCGAGGGGAGGAAGGCCATGGGCAGCTCGCCGTCCAGCTCGAGCTGGGCCTTGAGCAGGACCTCGACGGGCAGCCGGCGCAGGTCCTCGACGCTCGAGACCCCCGCCGCCTCCGCGAAGCGCTCGGCCAGGCGGGTGGCGGCCCGGCCGGAGAGGGTGACGGGCGCGCCGCTCTGGACCATGGCCTTGGCGAACAGGCCCCGAGCCGACTCGGCGGCCAGGAGCACGCTGACGGAGCCGGCCCCGGCCGACTCGCCGAAGACGGTGACGTCGTCCGGGTCCCCGCCGAAGGCCCCGGCGTTGGCCCCGACCCAGCGCAGCGCCTCGATCTGGTCGAGCAGGCCCCAGTTGCCCCCGCCCAGCTCGGGGTGGGACAGGAAGCCCAGCGCCCCCAGCCGGTAGTTGATGGTGACCACGACCACGTCGCCCGACCGGGACAGGGCGGCCCCGTCGTACAGGGGGCTGTTGCTGGCGCCGCCCCGGTAGGCGCCGCCGTGGATCCACACCATCACCGGGCGGCGGCCGGAGTCGGCCCCCGGCGTCCACACGTTGAGCGACAGGCAGTCCTCGCCCTGGGCCGCTCCCGCGGGCACGAAGGCGGCGCTGGCCCCAGGCGCCTGGGGGGCGATGGCGCCGAACTCCACCGCCGGGCGCTCGCCGGGCCAGGGCTCCACGGGCTGGGGCGGGGCGAAGCGTCGCTCCCCGTCGGTGGGCGCGGCGTAGGGGATCCCCAGGAACTCGAGCACACCGCCGGCCTCCCGGCCCCGGACCCGCCCCGCGGTGGTCGTGACGACAGGATCGGTCATGGGCGCAGCATTGCAGAGCCACGCCGCACCCCGCCCCGTCCCTAGGCCGGGGGTACGGGGGCAGCCGCGCCCAGGAAGGCGGGGCGCTCGCCCCCTCCGTGCACGACCACGTTCTCCCCGCTCACGTAGCGGGCCAGGGGGGAGGCCAGGAAGAGGCACACGTCGGCGATGTCCCCGGGCTCGGCCATGCGCCCCAGGGGCACGGTGGCGCCCACGGCTGCGACCGCGTCCTCGTCGCCGTAGTGGAGGGGAGCCTCCCCGGTGCGCACCAGCCCCGCGCTCACGCAGTTCACCCGCACCTTGGGGGCCCACTCCACGGCCAGGGTGGCCGTGAGGCTGATCAGGCCGGCCTTGGCCGCGCCGTAGGCCGCGGTTCCCGGCGAGGGCCTTAGGCCGCTGACGCTGCCGATGTTGACGATGACCCCACCCTCGGCCTGGTCCTGCATCACCGCGTTGGCCCGTTGCGCGAAGTTGAGAGGGGCGAGGAGATTGAGGGCCACGATGGCGGCCGAGAAGCGGGGGGAGGCGGTGGCCGCCGGCGCCGGCGGCGACCCGCCCGCGTTGTTGACGAGGACGTCGAGGCGGCCGTGGCGCTCGACGGTGAAGGACACCACCCGCTCGATGGCTTCGAGCTCGCGCACGTCGGCGGCGACGAAGGCGGCCGATCTCCCCGCCGCCGCGGGCAGAGCTTCGGGCTCGTTGCGGCAGCAGATGACGACCTCGGCGCCCGCGCCGAGGAGGCGCTCGGTGATGCCCCTGCCGATCCCCCGGCACCCCCCCGTCACGATGGCCACCCTCCCGGACAGGTCGAGAGGGCCGGCCACGACGGAGAAACTAGTACCGTGCTGGCGAGCTGACGCAGGGTCAGAAACACTCGACGAGGAAGCGGGGAGCTGCGGCCATGGGCATCACCCACTCGGTTGCCGACGGCATCGCCGAGGTCGTGATGGACAACCCGCCGGTCAACGCCTTGACGGTGGCGGGCTGGTTCGAGCTCGCCCGCGTGCTCAGGGACCTGGGTGCAGATGCCGCGGTGCGCGTCGTGATCCTGACTGCCGAGGGGCGGGGCTTCAACGCCGGCGTGGACATCAAGGAGATGCAGAGCACCCAGGGTTTCGCGGCCCTGATCGGGGCCAACCGGGGCTGCTACGCCGCCTTCGCCGCCGTCTACGAGTGCGAGGTCCCCGTCATCGCGGCCGTGCACGGATACTGCCTGGGCGGGGGCGTGGGGCTGGTGGGCAACGCCGACATGGTGATCGCCTCCTCGGACGCAACCTTCGGGTTGCCCGAGGTGGACAGGGGGGCCCTGGGCGCGGCCACCCACCTGGCCAGGCTGGTGCCCCAGCACAAGATGCGGGCCATGGTCTACACCGGGGCCACGGCCACTGCGGCCGAGCTCCACCGCTTCGGTTCCGTGCTCCAGGTCGTCGAGCGCTCCGAGCTGCGGGCCGCGGCCCGGGAGGTGGCCGCGACCATCGCGTCCAAGGGGGCGACCATCGTGCGTCGGGCCAAGGAGTCCCTCAACGGCATCGACCCCGTCGACGTCAAGCGCAGCTACCGGTTCGAGCAGGGCTTCACCTTCGAGCTCAACCTGGCCGGCATCGGCGACGAGGCCAGGCAGGCCTTCGTCGAGGGCCAGCGGGGCGAGGATGGCCAGGGGGAGACGGAGCGGTGACGGCGGTGGGGGCCACCACGGACAAGCGGCTGACCGCGGACGAGGTGGTGGCCGAGTTGCGGGACGGGATGACCGTCGGCGTCGGCGGCTGGGCGTCGCGACGAAAGCCCATGTCCCTCGTCCGGGCCATCGTGCGCTCCTCGCTGCGCGACCTCACCGTCGTGTCCTACGGAGGGCCCGACGTCGGTCTGCTGTGCGCCGCGGGCAAGGTGCGCAAGGTGGTCTACGGCTTCGTCTCGCTCGACACCATCGCCCTGGAGCCCCACTTCCGGGCGGCACGGCAGTCGGGCGCGGTGCAGGCCACCGAGGTGGACGAGGGCATGCTCCAGTGGGGCCTCTACGCCGCCGCCCTGCGCCTGCCCTTCCTGCCCAGCCGGGCGGGCCTGGGCTCCGACGTCATGGCCGTGAACCCAGAGCTGCGCACGGTGCGCTCGCCCTACTCCGACGGCGAGGAGCTGGTCGCCGTGCCCGCCCTCGCCCTCGACGCGGCCCTGGTCCACGTGAACCGGGCCGACCCCAGGGGCAACGGCCAGGTACTGGGCCCCGACCCCTACTTCGACGACCTGTTCTGCATGGCCGCCCGCCGCCGCTTCGTGTCCTGCGAGCGGGTGGTGGCCACCGAGGACCTCCTCTCGGAGGGGCCCGTGCAGAGCCTGGTGATCAACCGCTCCATGGTCGACGGCGTGGTCGAGGCCCCGGGCGGGGCCCACTTCACCTCCTGCGAGCCCGACTACGGCCGGGACGAGGCCTTCCAGGCCGAGTACGCCGGGGCCGGGACCGGCGCCGAGGCCTGGGCCGCCTTCAAGGCGCGCTACCTCGACGCCGGCGACGACGACTACCGGCGGGCGGTGGCGGCCCGTGGCTGAGGACGTCACCCGAGACGAGGTCTGCGTGGTGGCCTGCGCCGACGCCTGGCGGGGCGACGGCGAGATCCTGGCCAGCCCCATCGGGATCATCCCCACGCTCGGGGCCAGGCTGGCCCGGGCCACCTTCGAACCCGACCTGCTGCTCACCGACGGCGAGGCCTACCTGGTCGCCAACGACCTCCCGGTGGGGCCCGGGAACCATCCCAAGGTGGTCGAGGGCTGGATGCGCTACCGCTTTGTCTTCGACACGGTGTGGTCGGGCCGCCGCCACGTGATGATGGGGGCGACCCAGATCGACGGCCACGGCAACCAGAACATCTCCTGCATCGGGGACTGGGCCCGGCCCAAGGCCCAGCTCATCGGGGTGCGGGGGGCGCCGGGCAACACCGTCAACCACCCCACCAGCTACTGGGTCCCGAACCACTCGACGCGATCATTCGTCGAGCACGTCGACATGGTGTCGGGCATCGGCTACGAGCGGGCGGCCCGGGCGGGAGAGTGGATCGGCCGTCACCACGAGATCCGCGTGGTCGTGAGCAACAAGGCCGTCCTCGACTTCGACACCCCCGAGCGGTCCATGCGCCTGCGCTCCGTGCACCCCGGCGTCACCGTGCAGGACGTGGTCGCGTCCACGGGTTTCGAACTGGTCGTCCCCGACGAGGTCCCCGATACGCGACGGCCCACCCCCGAAGAGCTCCACCTCATCAGGGACGTGCTCGACCCGACCGGCCTGCGCCGGGGGGAGCTGCCGGGATAGAGGGGGTTGGGTAGGGTGCCCGTGCCCACCTCGCGTGGGCGCCATGGGTTCCCGAAAAAAGGAGACGTCGATGCCGATGCGCAGCGCCGAAGCGCAGTGGGAGGGCTCCCTTCAGGAGGGGTCCGGCACGATGCGCCTGGGGAGCGGGGCCTTCGAGGGTCGCTACTCCTTCACCTCCCGTTTCGAGGACGGCCCGGGGACCAACCCCGAAGAGCTCATCGGCGCGGCCCACGCCGGCTGCTTCTCCATGGCCCTGTCGGCCGCCCTCTCCCGGGCCGGTCACGTACCCACCCGGGTCCACACCACGGCCCGGGTCCACATCGAGCGGGGCGACGCCGGCTTCAGCATCACCCGCATCGATCTGCAGACCGAGGCCGAGGTTCCGGGCCTGGACGAGGAGACCTTCCGGCGGGAGGCCGAGGGGGCCAAGGCGGGATGCCCTGTCTCCAAGGCCCTGACGGGGACGGAGATCACCCTGGACGCCAAGCTCCTCTGAACCCGCCCAGACGCGGCGGGCAGGCGTTCAGTTGGTGAACACGGTGTAGCGCTCGCCCCCCTCCGACTTGGCCCTGTACATGGCGTGGTCGGCCCGGGCCAGGAGCTCGGCCGCGGCCGTGTCCCCGGTACCCAGAGCCAGGCCCACGCTGGCCGTCACCCGGGCCTCGTGGTCGTGGTCCAGGGGCACTGGCTCGAGCAGGTGGTCGGCCAGCCTGCGGGCCACGACGTCCACCTCGTGGGGCTCCTCCAGCCCCTCCAGGAGCACGGCGAACTCGTCGCCACCTATGCGGGCCAGGGTGTCGCTGGCCCGCACCGCCCCCCGCAGCCGGCGGGCGGTGGCCAACAGGACCTGGTCCCCGGCCCGGTGGCCGAGCTGGTCGTTGACGGCCTTGAAGCCGTCGAGATCGATGAAGGCCACCGCGAACATGGAGTTGTTGCGCCGGGCCCGGGCCCCGGCCTGGATGAGGTGCTGCTCGAAAAGGGAGCGGTTGGCCAGGTCGGTGAGGGGGTCGTGGAAGGCGGCGTGGCGCAGCTCCTCCTCGGTCTGGCGCCGGGCCGAGATGTCCTGGAAGGCGGCGATGGCGTGGTCGATGCGGCCGGCCTCGTCGAACACCGGACCGGCCCACACCTCGATGGGCACGGCCGAGCCGTCCCTGCGCAGCTCCATGTCGGCCACCACGGTGGCGTGCCCCTCCAGGGCACGCACGATGGGCATGCGCACGTCGGGGTAGGGCTCGTCGGTCCCGGCCACGTAGACGAGGTAGCGCCCCTGCGGTGGGGACGCACCGTCTTCGTCCTCCTCCCGGACCGGCACCAGCTGCTCGCCCAGGAGGCGGCGGGCCGCCTCGTTGGCGTACACCGACGAGCACGGCGCGTCGACGGCCAGCACGCCGATCGGCAGCTGCTCCACGAACCGGCGGAACGGCACGTCCCGCGTGTGCGGCCCTCCCCCCACTGCTCGGGCAGGGTCACCCCTTGCTTCCTCCACGTAGATCCTCCGCCTCTTCAGGTTTCTTAAGGAACGGGCACCGCCAGGCGACAGCCGCGGCTGTCCAGGCGGGGATTCCTGCCGGGAGGGAACGGTGTGCTGGGAGAGCCGGCTCCCCGATCGCAGGATCAGGCGAGGTCGAGCTCGAGCATGCGTATGGCGTTGCCCCGGACGATCTTGGAGATTACGTCGTCCGCCAGCCCCGCCATCATCTCCTTGGCCACCCGCTTGGTTTCGGGCCAGGTCGAGTCGGTGTGGGGATAGTCCGTCTCGAAGGTCGTGTTGTCGATCCCGACCCGGTGCAGCGACTCCAGCCCGTGGCGATCGCGGAAGAAGCAGCCGAAGACCTGGCGGTAGTAGTAGGTCGAGGGCGGCTCGGGGACGATGTCCCTGACGCCGCCCCAGGCCCGGTGCTCGCGCCACACGTCGTCGGCCCGCTCCAGGATGTAGGGGATCCAGCCGATCTGGCCCTCCGAGTAGGCCAGCTTCAGGCGGGGGAAGCGCACCAGCACCCCCGAGAACAGGAAGTCGCTGAGCGAGGCCATGGCGTTGTTGAAGCTGAGGGTGGCCTGCACGGCCGGGGGAGCGTCGGGTGAGGCGGCCGGCATCTTCGACGACGACCCGATGTGCATGCACACCACCGTGGCGGTGTCCTCGCAGGCGGCGAAGAAAGGGTCCCAGTGCCCGTCGTGGTCGTGCACGCTGGGCAGGCCCAGGTGGGGCGGGATCTCGCAGAAGCACACGGCCCGCACGCCGCGGTCGGCGTTGCGCCGCACCTCGGCCGCGGCTTGGCCGGCGTCCCACAGGGGGATGAGGCACAGGGGGATGAGGTGGCCCCCGCTCTGGCCGCACCACTCCTCCACCATCCAGTCGTTGTAGGCCTTCACGCACAGCATGGCCAGGTCGTGGTCCTTGGCCTCGAGGAAGGTCTGGCCGCAGAAGCGGGGGAAGGTGGGGAAGCACAGCGAGGCCTCCACCCAGTTCAGCTCCATGTCGGCGACCCGGGCCTTGGGGTCGTAGCAGCCCGGCCTCATCTCGTCGTAGGTGATGGCCGACAGCGTCATCTCGTCGCGGTCGAAGCCCACCGCGGCCACGTGGCGCTTGTGGGGCGCCATGAGGTCCTCGTACACCCACCAGTCGCAGGGATCGCCGTCGTCGTCGGGCTCGATCTGGTAGCGGCCGCCGATGTAGGCCATGGAGCCCAGGCCGTGCCTCTCCACCCGGGGAGCCTGGTCCCGGTAACGGGCGGGGACTCGGCTGGTCCAGACGTGGGGGGGCTCGACCACGTGGTCGTCCACGCTGATGATCTTGGGCAGCTCCGCCACCGGGCCCTCCGAATCTGACGTCTCGTCAGCACTGTACCCGACCCCCGTGACGGTCCGTCAGATGCCGGCGCCGGGCGCCCCGCCCCCGTGGTCGGGACCACCGACGACGACCCCGGATCCGCTGAGGTCCTTGCGCAGGCTGTCGACGTCGACGGCGTGGACGCGGCCCTGCGAGCCCAGGGCGTGCACCGCAGCCGCCCCCGCCGCCTCCCCGGTGGCCATGGCCGCCGGTATCTCCTTGGTGGCCTGGTGCACGTAGCGGGTGGTCGAGATGCACCGCCCGGCTGCGAGCACGTTGCCCAGCGCGCTGGTGGTGAGGCACCGGTAGGGGATGTCGTAGACGACGTGGCGCCTGGTCCAGTGGCCGGTCCGGGCCACCGAGTCGGGGAAGCGCACGTCGCCGTCGCCCTTCTCCAGCACGTAGTCGCCCTGCAGTCGCCGGCTCTCGGTGATGCCCAGCATGCGGGCGTAGTCGTCGATCCAGGCGTGGGCGAAGGCGGGCACGTCCCGCCTCAGCCCGTCGAAGCTGGCCCGGGCCGCCTCCCGGCAGGCCAGCTGGGCCCGGGTGAGGTCGTCGGGATCGCAGGGGTCGACCCGATCGGGAGCCGGTCCCCAGGGGACGAGGACGCGGCCCCGCCCGGTGGTGCGGAACCACAGACCGGGGGGCGCGGCGGCAAGCATCTCCTCGTCCACGCCCCCGGCGCGGAACCAGAGGTATGGGGGGACGGTCACCTGCTCCATGGATGCGCCCGCGGCCTTGAGGACGTCGCCGTCTCCGGTGCCGTCGATCACGACCGAAGGCACGATGGCCTGGCGGCCGGACTTGGACTCCACCATCACCGCCTGCACAGCCCCGTCGCTCACCAACGCGCCCGCGCACCAGGTGTGCAGGCGGAGGCGGACCCCGGCCCCGGCCAGCGTCTCGTAGGCGACGTCGATGAACGCCTCGGGGTCGAAGGCAACCGAGTAGCGCACTGCCTCGGGGGGCGCGCCCCAGATGAGGCCCCATCGCCGCCAACGGTCCACCGCGTCGGGATCCTCGGCGTTCCACTGCTCGGGAGGCGGGAAGCGGGCCTCGCCCCGGGCCTCGAGGCGGTCCACGAACTCCTGACACAGACCCGCCACCACCTGGTGGCCGTTGCCGTCGTCCATGGTCAGCAGCAGGTTGATGAGGCCCAGGGTGGCCAGACCCCCGACGAAGCTCGACGCCTCGATCAGCCACGTCTCCGCGCCCCGCCTGGCGCCGGCCAAAGCCGCGGCGATACCGGCCGAGCCCGCGCCCACCACAAGGACGTCGGGCCGCCCCATCACGGGGACGTCACGGGCGGGCTCGTGCCACTGTGACGGATCCGGCATGGCGGCCATTGTCGCCCCTTCCCTGGTTCCCGTGCGCCGGGGGGGAGCTGTGGTTGACTAGGGGCGCCGGGGCGACCGGGGCGGAAGCAGCTGGGGGATAGATGCGCGAGAAGCCCGACGATGGCGTGACGCCAGTGCTGCGGCTGCGTCGCCGGTTGGGGAACGAGCTGCTGGCGGCGGCGGCCCGGCACGCGGCCATCTCCGACGAGATCCACGACCTGGAGGAAATGCGGTCGGGCGGGGGGTGGAGCGCGGAGCAGGCCGAGCGCTACGGCTACCTCCGCAGGCAGAAGGCGGCCGAGCGGGTTCGCCACGACCAGGCCCACCGCCAGCTCATGCGCCTGCCGTCCAGCTCCCTGCGCATCGGCTGAGGCCCGCCCTCCTCTTCGCAGCGCGACGATGCCCGTAGACTGCGGCCCAGCCTGACGACGGAGGGTCGCCGATGAGGGTCGTGGTGGACTACGACTTGTGCGAGAGCAACGCCGTGTGCATGGGCCTGGCCCCCGAGGTGTTCGAGGTCCGCGACGACGACAACCTCTACATACTCCAGGAGCGTCCACCGGAGTCCTTGCGGGCCAAGGTCGACTCGGCCGTGCGGTCGTGCCCCAAGCAGGCCATCTCCATAGAGGAGGACTGAGGGCCAGGGCGCGGTCGTCGCCGTGACCACGACCTGGCTGTCGGCGCCGCACTGGCTGGCCGTGCTGCGCATCGGCCTGGGCCTGTGGTGGGTCGAGAGCTTCCGTCACAAGAACAAGGCGGCCTGGTTCGATCGCCAGAGCGGCATCCAGTGGGCCGCGTCGGTCGCCGAGAAGCACCGCTGGCCCTTCGTGCGACGGGCCTTCGACTCCGTCGTTGCGCCCCGGGCCAAGGTGATGGCCTACGCGGTCGTCCTGGGCGAGCTGGCCATCGGGCTGGGCCTGGTCCTGGGCTTGCTCACGCCCGCGGCCGCCATCGCCAGCATCCTGCTCAACCTCTCCTACTTCGTGCTCATGATCCACGACTGGGCCGAGCAGGGGCAGAACAGCATGATGATCCTCTGCGCCGTGGTGGTGCTGGGCGCCCACGCCTGGCAGACGTGGTCGCTGGATTCGGCCCTGGGGCTGTTCTAGTGACCGCTCCGGTCTAGAACTTGGGCACGTAGGCGCCCCGGCCCAGGGCCGCGCTCTCCTCCAGGTCCATGGTGTCGTCCACGTCGCCCTTCACCTCGGTGACCCAGGGGAGGCGGTCCCGCAGGATGCGGTCGATGCCGGCCTGAAGCGTGGTGGAGCTGATGGCGCAGGAGCTGCACGAGCCCTGGAGCATCACCTCGACCACCCCGGTCTCCACGTCGGCGCCGACCAGCACCAGGTCGCCCCCGTCCGACTGGACGGCCGGGCGGATGAGGTCGATGAGGGAGGTCAGCTCCTCCAGCCGGCAGGCGCGGTCCTCCTCGCTCAGGGCGGTGGGCGAGTCGGCCCCAGTCGGGTCTGTCATGCCTCCATTTTGACGCATGGCCCGCCCACCCCGGACCGGAGGCCCGTCGCTGGGCAGATTCCCAGCTCAGCGGGTCGGATTCAGGTGGGAGGCGACCAGGTCGGCCATGGACCAGCGGGGGCGCACCCGGCTCACCAGGCCCGTCTGGACTATGAGGACCCGGCCCACCATCACCAGCTCGGCGGGGATCCGGGTGACGGGGTCGTCCCTGGCCGCGGCCATCAGGCGCTGCCAGGCCGCCTGGCGGCTGAGCTCGTCGTCGCCGTCCTCGAAGGAGAACAGGCTGGCCCACGCCACCAGCGAGCCGACGTCGCCCGAGCGGGTCCGGAACCCCAGGCGGTCGAGCGCCTCGCCCGCCAGCCCGGCGTCGGCCTCGAGACCCGACCGGTAGAGGTCGCGCAGCCCCTCCCGGGTCTCCCGGGGCAGCTCCACGCAGGCGCCGAAGTCGACCAGGCCCAGCCTGGGCCCGTCCCCGCCCGCCATCAGCAGGAAGTTGCCGGGGTGGGGGTCGGCGTGGAGGAAGCCGTCGTCCAGGATCTGCTTGAGGTAGGCGTCGATGAGGAGCCGGGTCGCTTCCTCGGCCACCTCCCGGTCGACCACCCGCAGGGCCCGGGCCAGGTTCTCGCCCTCCAGCCAGTCGAGGACCAGCACCCTCCCCTGGGAGAGGTCCCGGTGCACACCGGGCACGGCGACGCCCTCGACGCCGGAGAAGTTGGCGGCGAAGCGGTCGACGTTGTCCGCCTCGCGGACGTAGTCGAGCTCCTCCAGCACCGAGGTCTCCAGGGCATGGGCGATGGTGGGCAGACCCGGCACCCGCGACCCGAGCAGGCGGTCGGCCAGGAGCAGGATGCGGCGGGTGTCGCGCATCTCCTCGGGGACGACCTCCGCCACCCTGGGGTACTGCACCTTCACGGCCACCACCCGCCCGTCCCGCCTGGTCGCCCGGTGCACCTGGGCCAGGGACGCGGCCGAGGCCGAACCGGCGTCGAAGGACGCGAAGGCCTCCTCCACGGGACCGAGGTCGGCCTCCACGATGCGGCGCACCGCGGCCGCGGGGGCGGGCGGCACCCGGTCCTGCAGCCGGGACAGCTGCTCCACGTAGACGGGGGGCAGGAGGTCGGGTCGGGCCGACGCGAACTGGCCCAGCTTGAGGAAGCCACCCCTCAGGTGCACGGCCCTGGCGTAGAGGTCGTGGGCGCCCCGCTCGTGGGCCAGGGCCAGCGCCGCGGCTCGGCGCCGGGACGGGAGGGCCCGGGCCGCCCCGTAGCGGGCGGCCACACCGAAGGCGGTGGCGTAGAGCTCGGCCCGTCGGCTGAGCTGGCTGCCGGGAAGGCCCCAATCGGCGCCCGTCCCCGCCCGCCTGCCCCGCCCCGACGTACCCCCGGCCCCCTTGCCCCCGGTGGGGCTGTCCCCGGCCGGCACCACCCCCCGCTTGGGCATGGGCGCACGGTAACCGGGCCCAAGTCCTCCCGGAGTGCGTCGGTGCTGCCGCGCTCCGTACCCTTTGCCGGCGTGGATCTGTCAGAGCGGGCAGCCCGGCGGCGGGCGCTTTCGGCCACAACGGTGGGCGCTGCGGTCACCTCCGAGCGTTCCGCCTTCGGGCCGGGCTTTCCCGGGCTGCTGGACGCGGCCCGGGCTGGCGCCCCCTGGGCCCTGGAGGCGATCTACGTCGAGCTCCACCCCCGCGTCCTCGCCTTCATGGCCGGGCGCGCTCCCAGGGAGGCCGAGGACCTGGCCTCCGAGGTTTTCGTGTCCGTGGCCGAGGGCCTTTCGAGGTTCGACGGGGACGAGCGTCAGCTGCGGGCCTGGGTCTTCACCATTGCCTATCGCCGCCTGAGCGACCTCTGGCGCCGCAGCCACCGGCGCCCGACCGAGCCCGTCGAAACGGCCAAACTCGACGAAGTGGTCGGCGCGGGGGACACCGAGGCCGAGGCCGTGGACGCGCTGTCCAGCGCCGAGGCCCTCCGCAGGATCGCCGCCCTGCCCTCGCCCCAGGCCGAGGTCGTGCTGCTGCGGGTGGTCGCCGACCTGCCCGTGGAGGAGGTGGCGGCCATCCTGGGCAAGCGCCCGGGGACGGTACGCGTCATCCAGCATCGGGCCCTGACCCGTCTGGCCCGTCTGGCCCGGGCCGGCACCGACGGCGAGGTGTAACGCGTGCGGTCCCTGCGGCGATTGCCCTGGTCGATGGGACGCCACAGGAGGGTCGATCGCGACATGGCCGATCGCATCCTGGCCGGCGCCGCGGGCGAGGACGGGGTCCCCGCCGACTTCGCCGGGGTCGTACCCCTGTTGCGGGCCGCCCGCCGGGCCCAGGCCGTGGGCGATCCCGCCCGTCGGGAGGCCACCCTGGCAGCCATGGCCGCCGCGGCCTCCGAGCAGGCGAGGCTCGGTGCCGGTCCCGCGCTCGCGCCCCGGAGGCTGGGCTGGTCGCGCCGGCTGAGGCTGGCCACGGGCGCGGGGCTCGGAGCCGTGACCCTCTTCGGCGGGCTCACCGCCGCGGCCGCCCTCTCCGGCGGAGTGGCCGACGCCGTGCACGACGGCACCGGCCTGCGCCTCCCGCTCTCGGCCGAGCCCCACGAGCCGGCTCCGCCGGCCCGGGGCGCGGGGTCGAGCACGGACAAGGGCACGACGGGCCGTGCCACAAGCGGCTCCACCGGCGCCACCGGGCCGGCCGCCTGCGCCCGCGCCGCCGGCCACGAGGCCGCCTGCCCGGCGGTGAACGAGACGGACAAGGCCAAGGCCCAGAGCGAGCGGGGCGGGGAGACCGAGGGAAGGGGCAAGGGGGGCGGCGACACCGGGAACACGGCCGCCACCACCGGGTCCCAGGGTGGACCGGACAAGTCCGGGAGCTCGGACCGGGGCGGCTCGCCCGCCGGCACCAGGCAGGGCGACAAGGGCAGCGGGGGCGGCAACGGAGGCGGGGGCCCGGGCACGCCCGGGGACGGCCACGCCAAGGACGCGGGCGGCTCGCCGGGGAGCCCTGGCTCTCCCAACGGCCCGGGGTCGCCCAACAACTCGGACAGCGGACACAAGGGAGCCACCAGCTCGGGAAGCCCGAGCGACCTAACCCGCCCGCACGGCAATCAGGAGCTGCCTTAACCCGCTGTCCAGTTGAGCGAGGGTCGATGACGGTCCCCGCTCGAGCGCCGCGGCCCCAGGCTATTGGCCTGGGGCCGCAGCGCGCCCGGGCCCTTCTTCCAGGAGCAGATCCCGCAGGCGCCCGATGGTCGGCCGGGAGACAGCGGCGGGACCGGTCAGGTAACCGAGGATGGAGCCGTGCTCGTTCTCCAGCACCCGCAGGCTGGTGTCGAGCACCTCGCGCTGGGCGCTGAGGAAGGGACGAACGCGCTCCACGTCGACTCCTGCCGCCTCCAGCTTGGGCTTGAGCTCGGAGATGCGCCGGTTCGAGCGGTACCGGGTGGACAGCTCGTAGTCGTGCAGCACGGTCTCGTGGGGCACTCCCAGAAGGCTGAGCAGCAGCCCGGCCGCGATCCCGGTGCGGTCCTTGCCCGCGGTGCAGTGGAACAGGGCCGGGAGCTGGCCCGGCTCGGCCAGGCTGGTCAGGAGGGCGCCGAAGGTCGAGGCTGCCTCGGTCAGCATCTGGCCGTAGAGCTCGACCATGAACTCGACGCCGAGGTCGTCCACCTTGCCCGCCATCACCAGGTCGAGGACCTCGACCTGACCGGCAGGCGGGCTGCCCACGGTGCGCACCACCGACCGCAGCCCGGCGTCGGCGGGCAGGCGGCTGGGGGCCGACCGGCGCTCGACGTCCCAACGGAAGTCGTGCACCACCCGCAGGCCCAGCCGGGAGAGCAGGCGCAGATCGGCGTCGGTCAGCTCCGACAGGGCGTCGGAACGGAACACCATCCCCCAGCGCACCCTGCGCCCGCCCAGACCGCGGTAGCCGCCGAGATCCCGGAAGTTGAGGGTGCCCTCGAAGGGGACGAGGCGCTCGGCGGCCACCACGCCGGCCTCGCCCTCCACGCCGACGTGCACGTAGTGGCGCACTCCGGGATCGAGCCCCCCTAGGAGCACCTCACGTCCGTCGGCCACCACGGCGACGGGGTGGGCGTGGTCGATGGCGTCGGGGTGCTCGCCCACAGACACCACGAAGGGGCCCTCCCCGACCCCGGGGGCCCGATCCTCCACCGTCCATCGCACCAGGAGGCCCTGTTCCTGCCGTTCGACCTCCACGTCGAGCACGGGCGAACCGTAGCGGCGGCGCCGGCTGGTCGGCGCCGGTCAGGGCCACGGGCAGCGCCGCGGCCCGGTGCCCGGTTGGGGCTTTCCTGCTGGCCCGATGGTGGGATGCGCGCGGGGCCCGGCCGCGCTGGTTCCGCGCCCGGGCCGTGAGACCATGGGAGCGTGCGCGGGCACCACAGCTGGTTCCGCGCCGTGCTGGCGGCGGCCCTGTTGTCGACTGTCGCGTCGGCCGGCGCCGGGGGGACGGCGGCGGGTGCCCCCGCGTCCAACGACCCCGGGCTTCCCCAGCAGTGGGCCCTGCCCATCGTCGGCGCGTCGGGGGCGTGGCCGGTCAGCACCGGCGCCGGCGTGCGAATCGGCGTGGTCGACACCGGCGTCGACCTGGGCCACGAGGATCTGGCCGGCAAGGTCGCGGCCGCCACGACCTGCATCGGCACGGGCGGCGACCCCGCCCGGTGCAAGGGCTCGGGCCAGGACGACCAGGGTCACGGAACCCACGTGAGCGGCATAGCCGCGGCCGTGACCAACAACGGCAAGGGCGTGGCCTCGGTGGCGCCCGGGGCCCAGCTCGTGGTGGCCAAGGCCCTGGACTCGAGCGGCAGCGGCTACGACGACGACGTGGCCGCCGGCATCCGCTGGGTCGTCGACCACGGGGCCCAGGTCGTGAACCTCAGCATCGGAGGCCAGACGTCCAACATCCTGCACACGGGCGCGACCCCGTTCCTGCACGACGCCATCGAGTACGCCTGGGCCCACGGCGCCGTCTCGGTGCTGGCGGCCGGCAACTACGCCTCGCTGGGTCTGGGGCTGGGTAGCGCCGACTACGGGAACCTCGACGCTGTGGTCGTGGGCGCCACCGATCGCAACGACCACGTTGCCTTCTATTCCAGCGCCCTGGGCAATGCCAAGTGGACCGTGCTCGCCCCCGGGGGGGCGGCAGGGCTGAACCAGCAGGACGACATCCTGTCGACCTACTGGCAGTCGGGGGCTCAGAACACCTACGCCTACATGGCCGGCACCTCCATGGCCACGCCCCACGTGGCCGGGGGGCTGGCCCTGCTCCTGGCCAGGGGCTACACGGCCCAGGGCGCGGTCGACCGCCTCCTGGCCACGGTGGATCCGCTGTCCTGCGGCGCCAACAGCCCGACTTGCCACGGGCGCCTGGCCGTGGCCCGGGCCGTGGCCCAGCCCGGACCGAAGCCCACCACGCCGTCCACGGCCCCGACCAGCGCCACCACCCAAGCGGCCGCCAGCCAGCGCGGCGGGGGAGCCGCGCCCGCCCCCGCCAGCCCCCTTCCCACCGTGGTCGCGCCCAGGATCAACCGGCCGGGCGCGGTCCCGGCTCAGGCCGCGGCGGCGACGCCGACCACGGCGGCGGGCCAGGTACCCACCGCAGGTCAGGTGGGGGTCGGGCCGGCCCGTTCCGTATCCCACAAGCGCAGCTCTATCCCCGCGGCCGTCGTCGTCGTCGCCCTGGTCTGCCTGGTCGTCACCGGCGCCGTCCTGGCATCCTCGGCCCGGCGGGCGGGGCTGGGCCCGGCGTCGGGCTCGGCCCGCCCCGGTCCGCGCTGAGCGGGCCGTCAGGGGTTGTTAGCCCGCTCGCAGTCGGCTTCCTGGATCGGGCGCTGCCCGCCGTACACGACGTCCTGGCGCAGCAGCCGTACCGCCTCGTGCAGCTGGCGCCAGCCCGAGTCCCCCTGGGCGGCCAGGCCGCTGTCGCGTACGGCCGCGTCCATGGCCCGGCGCAGGGCCACGGTGTCGCCCCGGCTGAAGGCGGCCTCGGCCGTGCGTAGCTGACCGCACGCGGCCCGGGCGTAGCCCAGCGGCCCAGCCGAGCGGTTGGGGTCGCCGCAACCCGCGCCCACGGCCGACAGGGCCAGAGCCGCGGCCAGCACTCGACAGCCGTCGAGCATGCGGGAAGGGTAGGGCGGGCGGGGCGACAATGGCGTGGTGGAGGAGAAGGAGCAACGGGTGCCGTGGGGCACGGCGAGAGCCCGGTTCACCAGGGCCCACGCCGAGGGCCTGGCCGGCGACGGCCTGGTCACCGTCTCGCTGGCGGGTTCGCTCTTCTTCACCGTCGCCGTCTCGTCGGCCCGACCCCGGGTGGCCCTCTACCTGGTCCTGACCATGGCGCCCTTCGCGGTGGTGGCGCCCCTGGTCGGGCCCCTGGTCGATCGGGTGGTGCGGGGACGCCGGGTGCTCCTGGCCGCCACCTTGCTGGGTCGTTGCGGGCTGGCCCTGCTCATGGTCCGCGACCTGCACCGGCTCCTGCTCTACCCGGAGGCCTTCGGGATCCTGGTGTTGGGCAAGACGTGCGCGGTGGTGCGCAACGCGGTCGTGCCCGCGCTCGTCCCCCCCGGTCGCTCGCTGGTGGAGACCAATGCCCGCCTGGCCCGGGTGGGTCTGCTGGCGGGCACGGCCGCGGGCCTGATGGGCGCGGGGGCGGTGCGGGTGATCGACGCCCGCGCCTCGCTCGTCCTGGCCGCGGCCACCTATCTGATCGGAGCGGTCACCGCCCTGCGGGTGCCCCTGCCCCGGGCCCAGCGCCAGGCAGGCGACGCCGCCGGTGACAACGACGCGACGGCTCCCACGAGCGTGGCCCTCGCCGGGACGGCCATGGGGGTGGTGCGGGGCGCGGGCGGGTTCCTCATCTTCCTGCTGGCCTTCTCGTTGAAGCGCTCCCATGCCCCGTCCTGGTTCGACGGCCTGGTGGTGGGGGGGGCGGCGGTGGGCGGGCTGGTGGGTACGGTGGCTGCGCCCTGGCTGCGCCAGCGGGTGCGGGAGGAGGCCGTGGTGCTCACCGGCCTGGGGACCCTGGCTCTGGCCGCGCTGGCCGCGGGCCTGGCCCACGGCCGCTGGCCCCTGGTCGCGGTGGGGCTGACCGTAGGGGCGGCGACGGGCGGCGGGCGTCTGGCCTTCGACAGCATCGTGCAGCGGGACGCCCCCGAGCTGGCGCGAGGCCGGCTTTTCGCCCGCTACGAGACCCGCTTCCAGCTGGCGTGGGTGCTGGGCGCCTTGATCCCGGTGGCCTTGCCCATTGGGGCCACACCGGGGCTGGACGCCCTGGGCATCGTCCTGCTCGTGTTCACCGGCTCGGCTGCCGCCGCCCTGCGCCGGATTCCCCCGCCCGGACAGGCCGAACAGGTCAGGACGGAGCAGGTCGGGACGGAGCAGGGCTGACGCTGCGATCGTCGCGCCAGGCCGAGCGCCTCACCTTGCCGGCGTCGTCGCGCACGGGCTCGTCCACCCGCTCGAAGGTGCGAGGGATCTTGTAGCGCACCAGGCGCTCGGCCAGATGGCGCCCCAGCTCGTCGTCTGTGACCGGGCCGTCGAGCTGGACCACGGCGTGGACGCGCTGGCCCAGGTCCTCGTCGGGCAGGCCCACCACTGCGCACGAGCGCACCTGCGGGTGCTCCTCCAGCGCCGCCTCCACCTCGGCGGGATAGACGTTGGCCCCGCCGGAGAGGATGAGGTCGGCGCGGCGGTCGGCCAGGTACAGGTACCCGTCCTCGTCCATCCACCCCATGTCCCCGAGTGACTCCCATCCGTCCCGCTCCCGGGCCTCGGCCCCGATGTAGTGGTAGGTGGGAGCGGCGGGACGCATGAACACCTCTCCGACCTCGCCGGGGGGCAGGTCGCGTCCGTCGGGGTCGAGGATGCGCATCTGCGAGCCTCGTGACGGCCGGCCCACCGATCCCCGGTGCTCCAGCCACTCCTGTCCAGTGATCCACGTGGCGCCCTGGGCCTCGGTGCCGGCGTAGAGCTCGTGGACCCGCTCGGGGCCCAACCATCCGATCCACGCCTCCTTGAGCCATGGTGGGCAGGGGGCGGCCAGGTGGAGCACGACCCGCAGCGAGGACATGTCCCGGGAGAGCCGCTCTTCGTCGGGCAGGCGCCAGATGCGGTGCATCATCGTGGGCACCAGCAGCACCCAGTCCACACCGTGCCTCTCGATGAGCTCCAGGGTCAGGCCGGGGTCGAAGCGGGTCATGACCACGATGTGGTTGCCGGAGAGAAGCCCGCGGGTGGAGAAGGCGAAGGGCCCGTTGTGGTACAGCGGCCCGGGTACGAGCTGGGTGCCGTCCCGCTGCATCAGGAAGGGAGGCTCGGCGGGATCGGCCAGGCCCGCCTGCTCGGCCACGATGATCTTGGGCCGGCCCGTGCTGCCCCCCGACGTGGGCGCCTTCCACCACCGGGGCGTGCGAGCGGGGAGGGGCTCGTCGCTCAGAGCGGGGTCGGGCTCCCACCCCGCGGGCACGGCGGGGCGGTCCCCGTGCGTCCCCGGCGCCACCCCTACAACCAACGGGGGGTCGGCCAGCTCCACGATGGCCTGGCGCTCCCTGTCGGGGAGCACGGCGGAGACGGGCTGGGGCGTGGCTCCCAGCTTCCAGATGGCCGCGCAGGCCTCGTAGAAGGGGATGCCGTTGGGAAGGGCGATGGTCACCAGGTCGTCCTGGCCCACGCCCAGCTCGGCATAGGCGCGCGCCAGGCGGTTGGTGCGCCGCTCCAGCTCGAGGCGGTTGATGGTGCGGCCCTCGTGGGTGATGGCGGGGCGCTCGGGCGCCTCCTGGGCGAGGAGCCCTATGACCTGGCCCATGGGTAGCGACGGCACGCCCCGATCATCGCATCCGACGGGAGGGGACGACCCGACACCGGCGGGCGGCGCTCAACCGCCCGGGGGGAGCAGGCCCGACTCGTAGGCCAGCACGACAGCCTGGATGCGGTCGCGCAGGTCCAGCTTGGTGAGGATGTGGGCGACGTGGGTCTTGACCGTCGTCTCGCTTATGTAGAGCTCCTCGGCGATCTCGGCGTTGGAGTGACCACGGGCCACGGCCTGGAACACCTCGAGCTCGCGCGCCGTCAGCTGCTCGCCCACGCCCGCCGGAGTGCGGGGGGCCCGGTCGGCGCTGGGCTGGCGTGCGAACTCCTCCAGGAGGCGGCGCGTCATCCTGGGTTCGATGAGGGCGTCGCCTCGGGCCACTGCCCGCACGGCCAAGGCCAGGTCGTCGGGGGGCACGTCCTTGAGGAGGAAGCCGCTGGCTCCGGCCCGGACGGCGGCGAAGAGGTGCTCGTCGAGGTCGAAGGTGGTGAGGATGAGCACCCGGCTGGCCCCGTCCGCCACCACGGTCCTGGTTGCCTCGACGCCGTCCATTCGTGGCATCCGGACGTCCATGAGCACCACGTCGGGACGAAGCCTGCGGGTCAGGTCGATGGCCTCCTGGCCGTCGGCCGCCTCGCCCACGACCTCGAAGTCGGGCTCGCTGTCGAGGATGAGGTGGAAACCGGAGCGCACCAGGGCCTGGTCGTCGACGACCAGGATGCGGATCACGCCAGGACCGGCACGAGGGGGATGCGGGCGTGGACCCGCCATCCCGGACCGGGCGACCGGGGCCCGGCGTGGACGAAGCCGCCCACGGCCGCCACCCGTTCCTTCATGCCCAGCAGACCGTGGCCCTCCCCGCCCTTCCCACCGCTGGATGCGGCGCCGTCGTCGTCCACGAAGATGACGATGAAGTCGGGGGCGTAGGTCACCTCGACCTCGACCCGGCCGGCCCGGGCGTGGCGTATGACGTTGGTCAGGGCCTCCTGCACCACCCGGTAGACGGCCAGCCCTATCCCGGCCGACGCCTCCGGGGGGCTCCCGGAGACGGTGAGGTTCACGTTGAGGCCGGCCTCGCGCAGCCCCGAGACCAGGCCTTCCAGGTCGCTCAGCCCAGGCAGGGGACGGCGCCCGTTGTCCCCTGCCGCGGCCCCGGGCTCGCGGTGGGGGCGGGCCGCCTCGATGGAGGCGTCGGCCCCCCGAAGCACGGCGAGGATCCGGCGCAGCTCGTCCAGGCTCTGGCGCCCCGTGCGCTCGGCCGCGGCCAGGGCCCGTTCGGCCGCGTCGGGCTGGCGGGCGCCGACCTTGCGGGCCGCGGCTATCTGGATAGTCATGAGGCTCACGCTGTGGGCCACGATGTCATGCAGCTCACGGGCGATGCGCACTCGCTCCTCGGCCACGGCCAGCTGGGCGCTGCGGTCCTCGTCAAGCTTCACCCTGCGGGCCCGGCCCAGCAGCACCACCGTTCCCCCGGCGATCAGGCCCAGGGGCCACAGGTCTACGAGCCTGACCTTCCACACCCCCATGCTCTCGAGGAGGAAGCCCGTCCCCACGACTATGTAGAGGACACCGGCGACGACCCGCACCGGCCTGTACTCAGGGGCCGGCACTGGTCGCCTCTACCACCTCGAGGCCGCCGATGCCGACGTTCACTTGCAGCGAGATCCGGCGCTCAGCGCCCGCGTAGCCGGGGGTCTGGTATCGCGTTCGCACGCCTACGCCGTGGCCCATGGGGACGCCGAGCACCGTGGCATGACCGATCCCGATCTTGACGTTCAGCTCCACTCCGGTTCCGGCGGGCACGACGACCCTCACCTGGCCGATGCCCTCATGGATCCTCACCCCCTTTGTGGTTGCCGGGTCGAGGGTGAGCTGGCCCAGATCCACGGTGAGGTTGCCCACGCCCTGGTTGTAGGACGGGGCCAGCTGGCCGGCGTCGCGCACGAGCACCGCCCGGTCGCCTATGGCGGAGCCCGTGGGAAGGGGGAAGTGCAGGGACGGCGAGCGGGCCGACAGGGAGAGGATGAGGACGACTCCCACGATGATGGGCCAGACCCGGCGGCCGCTACGCGCGGTGAGAACCAGGCCAACGCCGAGTGCGATCAGGAGGCCGGCGAGTATGGCCTCCCACTTGATCAGGAAGACGCCGCTCTCCCGGAGGAGGGCGGCCACGCCGAACCCCAGCAGCAGGAGGCCTAGGAGCTGCCCGTCGCTCGAGCGCCGGCGAGGCCAGCTCGGGCGGCGGCCGGGACGCGGCTCGGCTACCTCGCTCCAGGACATGGAGGAAGGGTAGAAGGCGTCCCCCAGGGCGCACATCGGCCTGGGGACGGAACCGCCTCCTTCGGAAGGAGGAGGCGCGAACCCACCCTGGCGAATAGTCCGCGCGCGCGCGGATATGGCCCGGACGGGTCATTGAGGGCGACCGGCGGCCACCAGACAATGGGTCAGGGAAACGGTTGAACCTGACGGAGCCGCCGAATCGAGCGTCGCCAGGGCAGATCGGAGGGGCGATGTCGACAGTCAATCGGGTGCGGAAGGAGCGGGACTACCTCCGCGTAGGCGAGGTGGCGCTGCTGTTCCACGTCTCGCCCAAGACGGTGGTGCGCTGGGCCGAGGACGGCAAGCTGCCCCACATCGTGACCCTGGGGGGTCACCGGCGCTTCCCCCGCGCCTCCATCGAGTCGCTCGTGCCTACGCTGAGCCAGGACAGGGCCGAATCGACGGGAACCGGCCGGTAGGATCCGCGCGTCCTGGTCGACCAGGGCGCGGCGGCGTGGCCGAGTGGTTTAGGCAAGGGCCTGCAAAGCCCTCAACAGCGGTTCGATTCCGCTCGCCGCCTCGAGGTGTTCTCGCACGTCAGAGGCGCTTTCCGCGTCGACGAGCGGACCGAGTCTCAGATTCGATGGCGCGGAAATGGCGCGGGTTACATGTCTGTCCTTTCTCTATCGTGGCGCGGTGGGCGCTCTACTGCGGTCAAGTTGATCAGAGAATCCTCTCGAGTACCCCGATCGGTACAGATGAATTTGGAGTAGTGGTCGTCCGCACCCACGGCGTCACCGCGTCGTCCCGGTCGGGGC
>Ga0209577_10000219_pt1 | contig 57885 bp, 74 predicted proteins | sample GraSoiAngelo_109_FD_185874 | JGI IMG/M metagenome (GOLD analysis project Ga0209577, IMG submission 185874) | Grasslands soil microbial communities from the Angelo Coastal Reserve, California, USA - 14_0903_12_20cm (SPAdes) (version 2) | ecosystem: Environmental > Terrestrial > Soil > Grasslands... | reverse complement strand
AACGCTTCGACGCTGCCCTTGCGAGCAGCTCCGCATGACTCGGGGCCGATGTGGGTCGCTAATCCACTACTACCGTATGACTTTTTCATTCACTACACCTCGCCGGTTTAACCGGCGCACAAGGAGATAACCATGAAGATATTTCTCGACACCGCAAACCTGGACGAAATCCAACAGGCATCAGACTTTGGCCTGCTCGACGGCATCACGACGAATCCTACGCTGGCCGCCAGGGAAGGCCGGCCGTTTCGTGAGCTGATTCTCAAGGCTTGCGAAATCGTGAAGGATGGGGTCGTAAACGCCGAAGTGGTATCCACGGACACGGACGGGATGCTGCGCGAAGGGCGTGAACTGGCGAGCTGGCACCCGAACATTGTGGTGAAGGTACCGATGACGCCAGCCGGGGTGCGCGCACTCCACGTGCTGCACGGCGAGGGTATCCGGATCAATGTAACGTTGGTTTTTTCCGCGGCGCAAGCGCTTCTCGTGGCGAAAGCAGGAGCCTATTTCGTCAGCCCTTTCCTCGGGCGATTGGACGACACGGCGCAGGAAGGACTTCATGTGCTAAGCGAAATCATGGATATCTACCGCGCCTATCAGTTCCCCACGCAAGTATTGGCTGCCAGCCTGCGCGGCCCGCTGCATGTTGTCGAGGCGGCACGAATGGGCGTGCATATTGGCACGATGCCGTTCAAGGTTTTCGAGCAGCTTTTCAGGCACCCGTTGACGGATGTGGGTCTGGCATCGTTCTTGAAGGATTGGCAAAAGGCGCGGAAGGTACTCGGCGAGATTATCACGACGACGGGCGTACGAACCGCTGGACGGTGAGGTTCGCGAAGATCGCCTGGCAGACGGAAGCCGTTGTTGCTTCGCGTATCCTGCCGACGGTCGGAGAACCACACGGAGAGAAATGAAACAACAGAACGAGTTCGAACTACGGCCGTGTGAATTCATGGGCTCAAACCTCACTTGGAGCGTGGACATAGTTGTCGCCAGCACAGTTGAAGCCATTTCTCCGGTGGTGGATCAGCTGATGCAATCGCTCAAGACTAGTTGCTGTACGCCAGAACAAGAAATTGCCGTCGAGATGGCTCTCCGCGAAGCACTGGCAAATGCCATTGTTCATGGAAATCACGAGGATCTACACAAGAAGGTTCGTGTCTGTTGCGCGTGCGATGCAAAACGCGGAATGCTCATTGCCGTGAAGGACCAGGGGGAGGGATTCGACCCATCGAAGATTCCGAGCCCACTCGCTGGCCAAAGTATTCTCTCCGAACACGGGCGAGGGATCTACCTGATCAATTTGCTCATGGACGAGGTTCAATTCCGGAACGGTGGCACTGAAATCCGCATGCGCAAGGATCTTCATCCAACCCGTTAGGGAAAGCGTCACAAACCATGCAAAATGAAACCGAACTCGATTGCCAGGCAACAAAGGAGAACCCCTTCGGCTGTGTGGAGTTGTGGGCGGGAAATGAACTTGCACACCGCCACGTGGAGTTAGTGGGTCTCGAGGGAGACCTGATCGCAGTTCCGTCGGATAGCAAAGTGGGAGGAGATTTCTACGCTCTCTTCTCCTGCGGGGCCGACCGTGCGGCACGCATCGTGCTTGCTGACTCTGTTGGCCACGGAGTCGCTGCCAGCCTTATCGCCGCTCAAATCCACAGCTTGATTCACCGGTTTCGCGGCCTGCGCGATAGTTCCCAGTTGCTAGCTGCGCTCAATGATGAGGTCACCCTGGCCGGACAACCCTCAGGCTCGCCATTGCGCTTGACGACGGTCATCACTGCCACATTTGATCGAGACACTGGCGAACTCAACTATGCCTACGCCGCCCACCCGCGCATGATCCTATGGCGCGCACGCGAACGACATTGGTATCCGCTTGGAAAAGGACTTGATGGGCCACCCATCGGCTTTATCGCTGGCGAATTCTACACGCAACAGAGTATTCGGATCGAACCGGGAGATATACTGCTGATTTTCTCCGACGGGGCCACAGACGTATTCTCCCTCGATGGACGATTCCTGGGCGCCGAAGGCTTCATGGAACTTGCCAACCAGACCATGACCTTGCTCTCTCCGAATGTTTCTCTCCACGCCTTTGCGGAAGCTCTCGTCGGTGCGATCCGTCGCTTTCATGGTTGCGACATCTTCGTCGACGATCTGACACTATTGACACTTCGACGCTCGCGGCTCTTAACTACCTAGCGCTGCGGTTGGCTTGGACGTCGTATTTCAAGTCCAACCCGACTCCAGCGCAGCCTAGTGCCTGCCCTACTTACCGCACATTACAGTTGTTTCTCCAGAGGGTATGAACGGCTCATTGTTGTGAATTGAAAACCGTTCGAGGATAGCGGTGCCATGCAATCAATCCCTCAACCTACTCCAAGAACCGCCTCACGAATTGAGGGAGCGAATATGAGTGTGGAACGGTCGGTCGTCTGCCCAGCGCTTTGTCTGGTTGCTCGGCGTGTGTGCGGAATATGCGCCGTCCAATTGAAGGACGACCGTAGACAGAAATGGATTTGGGGGCTTCTGCTCGTGCTCGCATCGTACGAGAGTTATTTTGTACGTTCGCAGCTTGCCGCACTCCTGTTCTTCACCATTCTCTACGTTATCTTGGCGACGTTAGTCGTGCTCTACATTCTGATTTTCGATGCCGTCTACAACGGCTTTCTTTGGGCCGCGTCGATCGGACGCTCATTCCGCCCCGTACTGCAACACCATTCCGCATCACCTGCCCGAGTGCCGGGACTGCCAGAGAGTCGACAGAGTGCTCGGGCCAGTAAACGCAACGCATCGTCCAACTAGATCAAGGAGGAAGAAATGGGCGGCATCTTGCCGGGGTATCCCGCGCCGAGTTCAGAACGAACAAGTCTGCGCCGGTTGCCGGCGGACCGGCTGAATCTCGAGGCCCAATGGGTATTAGCGGCGCAGGCGGGCTACACCCTGGCTTTTGACGAGCTGGTTGCGCGCAACCAGGACAGAATTTATCGCCTTGCCGCAAACATCACCCGAAATCCAAGCGATGCCGAAGATGCGGTGCGAGCCACTTTTATCAAAGCGCGGGAGCACCTGCAGGCGTTTCGAATCGACTCTCATTTCTCGGCCTGGCTCTGTCGCATCGGTGCCATCGAAGCGTTGCTCAGGCTACGCGCCAGATACCCCCGCGAAACCGCACTCGATCAATGCGAGGAGACCGCAAGCAAGCTGATGCGCGCCGAATTGCCGTACTGTGCGGACAATCCTTACGAACAGTACACCCAAGCCGAACTCGGGCGGCTAGAAACCGGAGCCACTAACGTTCTCAAGCCTATATGTCGGATTATTTTCTTTCTATGTGATGTAGAGAATTGGTCAGCTAGCGAAACGGCAGATTTCCAGGGCCTGCCTGTATCGGCGGTAACGTCAAGCCTATCGCGAACCCGCCAGGAGATTTCCGAACACCTGAATCGCCACTCTAGGCAGTTGAATCAACTCCTTCCGAAGTGCTCTGAACCTCCTGGAGGGAGGTCAAAGGAGATCGATCATGCGAGAAGAAACAGTAGCACAGCAGGGTGAGGCCGCCACACCGGTGCAATGGGTTACGGCTGACATTTTGCTTCACCGAAAAACCGAAATAGACGTGATGATTGCTCGTCGCGCCTTTGAACTGTTCGAGGGCCGCGGCGGGGGCCATGGTCACGACGTCGATGATTGGATCACAGCCGAAGTAGAACTCTTGCGTCCCTATCGGCACGATTTGAAAGAATCGGCCGGGGCTGTCGTTTTCCACGCCGAGTTACCGTGCTCCTTCACACCAGACCAACTCAACGTCAGTGTCGAGCCCCGTCGCTTGATAGTCAGCGGTGAAAGAGAGTTGGAAGTGACATGCGTGGGAGATGTGCCCACGCACGAAGAGAAGAGAACACAACGCATCTTCCGCATGGAAGAGTTACCTGTGGATATCGATCCAGCCCGCACCACGGCGAAAGTAAAGTACGACGTGCTCGAAATCGTGATGCCCAAAGTCGCTGCCGTCAGTAAGCCCCGCGAAAAGACGAAAGCAGCGTCTTCCCGGCGATAGGGTCAGCCAATCATGAAAATTCTCCTTGCATTCAACGGCTCCAGACTCTCGGAAGCGGCATTGCGCGCCGTCATCACTCAGCGCCGGCCCGAGAGCACGGAAGTGAAAGCCTGAAAGTGATTCCGCTGGATGTCACGGAGGAAGAGGTTCGTAATGCACGAGCGTCGCTCGACCTGGCTGGGCAGGCACTGCGAACGGCAGGTTTTAAGGCAGAAAGCACGGTTCTGAAAGACATAATTATCGACTCCATTACCGGCGTGGCCGAAAACTGGGATGCCGACCTGATCGTGCTTGGCTGGCACGGACGGACACTGCTGAAACGCTTCTTGTTCGGTAGCGTGGCGGCCGCGGTGATACATGCTGCTCCGTGCTCCGTCGAGCTTGTGAGGTTTCGTCCTGAACATTGCGAGTCGGAAGAATGCCGCCGCGCCCAAGGAGTTGCATCATGAGAATTCTACTGGCGATCGATGATTCCAAATTCTCTGAGGCCGCCATCGAGGCGGTGATCGAACAAGCTCGACCGGAGGATACCGAGGTGCGCGTGTTGCATGTGGTGGAATCGCCGCCGCTCTTGGTCGCCCGGGAACTCGGGGGATATGAGCCGGCCCTCGAAAACGCTTTGGAATTTCAGAAACAGCATGCCGAAGCAGTCGTCATCAAGGCCGCGGAATTGCTGCGTGCCCGAGGTCTAAAGGTAGCTGCAGCCGTTGAGGACGGTGACCCGAAGTCAACAATCCTAGACGTCGCCGAAGAGTGGCACGCCGACTTGATCGTACTTGGCTCGCACGGGCGGAAGGGCCTCAACCGCTTTCTGATGGGCGGTGTATCCGACGCGGTGGCCCGGCACGCCCGCTGTTCGGTGGAGATCGTCAGGATTTGTCCTGCAAACGCAAAAAACTGAAGACAGGCGGAACGATTCCAGGACCGACCGGGTCAACCTTCATAAGCGGGCGCATGTGAGCTCGCTCGGCCAACACCTTTCCAAAGCGGAACCGGCGATGAACATTAGCCGCTTCCATGCTTTTGCCAATAAGTAGGTCTGTTCTAACTGTAAGTACCATATTTTCTACTAGCTCTAAGTGTTCAACGGTCGTACAAAGGTGATGCGGGATAACGGAGGAGCCAAATGGACGCAGACATTCGCATTTTGAGCACAGACCTGACCGAGGCTTTGCAGTCCTACATCGAGCGACGGCTGCATTTTTCCCTCGGCCGTTTCGGCGGGCGAGTCGGCCGCGTGAGAGTCCGAATCACGGACGTCAATGGTCCCCGTGGCGGACCGGACAAGTCGTGCCATATCTCGGCGGAGCTCCTGCCCTCCGGCATGACGCTCCTTCAACAGGCAGCGGACGCGAATCTCTACACCGCCATCGGCCAAGCTACGGAAGGAATCGGCCGCTCGTTCTCCCGGGCCCTTGGACGCAATCGCGAACGTAAGCGGAAACGCGAGACAGTGCGGTTTTCCCGGCAGCGCCAATCCTGAGTGCGAAGGTGAGTGCCGGGCGGGAGGGGTCCAGAGATCCCACTCTCTGGACCCCAGAGTTATGCCGGTGGAAATTCGAGGAACAGAAATGAACGAGAAAATGATTCAGGTGACACAAGGCGACTTGGAGAAGTTGATGGCTTTGCTTGCCTCTCGCTTGAAATTACGAACGCGGGACCGGGAACACCTGGAGATGCTGGCACAGGAACTCGACCGTGCGGAAATCGTGCAGTCGAGAGATATCCCTGCCGACACCGTCACCATGCATTCCCACGTGCTGGTCAGGGACCTCGACACGGGCGGAGAGTCCACGTACACCTTGGTTTATCCGTCCGACGCTGACATAGAGATAGGCAAGATTTCCATTCTCGCGCCGATAGCTACTGCCCTGCTTGGCTATCGCGAGGGCGACGAGATCGAATGGCCCACTCCCGGCGGACGGCGGCGGCTCAACGTGATTCAGGTGCTGTACCAGCCCGAGGCCGCTGGCGACGAGCCGGGCTATTCCGTGCCGATGCGGTGTGATTCGCAAATGAAGCACGAGAACGTCGAACAATTTCAGCTGCAGGCGGTATGCCCAGCGGAAGAAGATTCATTTTCAGTCGTATCACCATGAAGGAGGAACAGACGCATGATCAACATCGGATTAGAAGATAGCAATCGGAGTGAGCTCACGCGGGTTCTCAACAACTTGCTGTCGGATGAGTACCTTCTCTCAACGAAGACCAAGAATTATCACTGGAATGTGACCGGGCCCCATTTCCACGATCTGCATGCACTATTTGGTAACCAATACGCCAAGCTGGATGTGTTGATCGACGAGGTTGGGGAACGCGTCCGCGCGCTGGGGGGCAACGCTTTCGGCACGATGACGGAGTTCCTGAGATGTACGCGCCTCCAAGAGCGTCCGGAAGTGCATCCGAGCGAGCTGGCGATGGTCGAAGATCTGTACGACGACCATGAGATCCTGCTTCGCTCCTTGCGGGGCTCTTTGGCAGGTAATGCCAGCCTGCGCGGCGATATTGGGACAACCGAACTTCTCACCAGGGCCATGCAGGAACACGAAAAGATGGTCTCGATGCTGCAATCCGTTCTCGGGAAGCACGACCAGTTGAAGGAATGGTTGAAAGCGCAGGACGCCATCCAAAGAGAGATCGGGATCGAAGTGCTGGCCCCGGCTGGTTCTGCGACCTCTAGGTGCGCATCCGCACCTTTGCTGCAAAAAAGGAGTACACGAACATGATCTGTCCGTATTGTGGTCACACCCTGAATTTTCTAACGGAGGTTCTGGCGCTCACACAAACCGGAGCGCAATGCCCGAACTGCTGGAACCACTTGTCGCAAGGGCGGGGCATGCCAACAAATTCCTCGCTCCCAAGGCCAGTGCGATTGGAGTCGAAGACACGCGTTCACAGGATCGCGGCTAAGAGGGCGGCCCGCTCAAGTAGATGAGAATGCTTCGCGCCAGAAGGCTGAGTTTCCTGGTGCTTCGGCTTCCGAGGAAAGCCCTCTTGAGACGGCATGGGAGTACGGTGAGGTCAATCTATCTCATGCAAAGACTTCACGCCGGGCGGTTTCACAAATTGCGACAACTCCGGGGTGGCGGAGCTTCCGTTCCGCAGAGATTGCGTAGAAACGGCCAAATACGTTCCGTGCAATCCCCAGCCGGATGACCTTGTCCTGATTGTGAAATTGCTTTTCAAGGGTTGTGGGAACGGGAACGATCCCGGCACCTGCCTGCCCAAAAACCCGGAGAAGCGCGAAGTCTTCAAATTCTCCAATCACTTTCGGTTCGATCTCCAACCCAGCGAACCACTGGTCCAATTTCCGGCGTATGGCAGTGTCATCGGTAGGAAGCAAAACGGGTGCGCCGTTCAGCGATTTTGGAAACCCTTTGCGGTAAAGCTTCGCCAAGCGTGGCGGCGCCATCCATACGACGCCGCAGTCTCCCAGGTAGTGACTGTAGACGCGCATATTGAGGCTCGGAGTTACCGGAGAATCGGATAACACCACGTCGATCTCGTGCAACGCCAGTTCCGCAACCAAGCGTTCCAAGTTCGCTTCGTGACACACGAGGCGCACCGGCATCTCCAATCGTAGTGCCGGCTCAATGAGCCGGTATGCAATCTCCTTCGGTACAACGTCATCCAAACCAACCACCAAGCGCAACGGCCGATGCGTCGGGCGTTGTTTCACCGTGTCCATGATTTCCCGGCCGATGGAAAAAATCTCTTCCGCTTGGCGGTACACCGCAAGGCCGATTTCCGTCGGTACCAGGTTTCGTCCGGAACGCTTCAGCAGCTTCTCGCCCAGTTGGTCCTCAAGACTCCGCAATTGCGCGCTCACGGTCGGAGGCGCCAACCGCAGTTCCTCGCACGCCTTCGTTATGCTGCCCAGGCGGACAACGGTCCAAAAGTAAAACAGGTGGTGATAATTCAACCATTCCATGAAGGCATCATACTGCGAAATTCTCTAATTGAAAGAGACGAAGTTTCTAATTGTCCGAATGGAGCGATAGTCCTATAACGAACGAAGGGAGCAAGGTGAAAGGAGGCATGGTCGAGGAAGGTCGCCTCGCGCCAGCGGACACAAGAGTTTGTAAATAGCAGGGCACCTTTTGGTGAATCAAAGCAGGAGGGAAAAAATGGAACCAGCTACGGTTGCGGTACTCGCCATAACGGCAGTCTGTTTGGGATTCTGCGTGTGGATTGAGCGCCACTCGAGACGACAAACGAGCGCTCCCGAACCATCAGAACCGGTGGATGTCCCGACGGAGGTTCTGGAAATGACCCAACGGAGACGGAAACGGAGCAGAAACCGATGAAGGGAAGTTCCAACGACGCCGTCTCCGCGTGCGTTCCGTGCGGGAGTGGCAGGTTTCGCATTTGGGAAACCTCAGCCATGCGATCGATTTGTTATGAATTTACCGTCAGTTGGAACGTAAATCCGCCCTGTGTCTTATCGTAGTCGTACACTCGAAGCGCCGGATGAATCTTTGGAAGAGTCTCACGGCCACACAAGACAGCAACTGGCGCAGGAACGGCGGGGAAGTTCGAGTTCTTTGAGGCTTCCATGTACCTTCGCAATCCCTGCGAGGGCGTCTTGGTATGCGATCCGGAAATTTTCCAAGTCTTCGCGCAAAGAAAGAAAGGTGGGCGAAGGCATCGTTCCATCTAGCGTCAGTTCGTAAACAAAGTACGCGGGATCGATCTGCGCCGGGAGCATTTCCCGGGGGCCGGAACCGCTCAAGCACAGCAGCAGGGCCACCCGGCTTTCGTCGCTGCCGGTCTGAACGGTTTCGAATCTGTACTTCACCGGGCGCCCGGATTTCTTCCAGGTCCAGCTCTCGGTGTCCCTATGCCTCTGATACAAGTCCGTTGAAACCTTATTGCTCAGCTGCGAGCCCAGGAAAATCAAAAGCGGCATCGGGCCCAGTGCGAACAATGAGACATGACCGGTCCGCTGCCATTCTCCCTTCGGTTCAAAATACCGAGAAAGGCGGTCCGCGATGTTTTGCTTGGCAACCGCAGTCACGGCCGAGGTTTCCTCCAGCAGATTCGTAAGGTCGATCTCCAACCCTTCTCGAGAAATCGGATACCGCGGAGCCACCGCTTCAAGCATGTGGTCGTACGAAATGGAAACCGTTTGCTTGCCGATCGGAGCGGTGAAAACAATCAAAGCCGTCTTACGCTCCGGCGAAAGACCGGTTGCTTGCTTGATCCACTTTTCGTGACGGCGCTTGTATTCCGAAAGCGCGCGTCTCGTATAGTCTTTCGGTTTATCGTCGATCAGCTTGTGACATTGAGGACAAAGAAGCATGAGATTCTGGAGAGCGTGAATCTCCTTCGGACGCGACCGAACGCGCCCCCTCGGTCCATCTCTCCGGAACGCAACAACGTGGGCCACTTGCGCGAAATTGCCCTCGGTCAAAGTCACCGGATGTTCCATCAGATACCGTGGGCAGCCATCGAATTCGCATCGACCACCGGCACGAACGAAGAGCAGCAGACGCGTCAGATCCGGAATGCGCCGGACCTGGACCACCGGGCTCAACGATGCAGCCGTTTTGCGTTTTCCGTTCCGCTGTACTCGTGACGATTTCATGCTGCTGCCCCGACGATCTCGCCAAACGGACTGTGTTCCGGCAAATCCGGATGAGTTCCTTCGCCGAGCCAGCACCCGGTTTCCAGCCACGTTTCGTAAAACGCCAGCCACAAGCACGTCCACGGAATGATCGTCTCCGCGATAAGTTTGTTTCCGTGCCATTCGTGCGCCTGGTGCACACACAAACTGCCGTCCCGAAAGGTATGCGGCTGCCTTTTTAAGTCTCCCCACGTTGTAAGCCTGGGAGTCACGACCTGAATGTGCGGCCTGCAAGGAATTTCGTAGGCAATCTCTACGTCATACAGATCGCTCCGCGGCGATGGCTGAAGCGTGCCACGCCATTTGATCCGATCGCCGCGGTTCGTGGTACGGCGAAAATGCGGGAAGCGGGACCGCACGAACTGATCCTGCTGCATCGCAGTCAGAAGCTTTTCTCGTATGAATCTACTCATCGCCGTGAAACACGTTTGGACGGATTCGCGCGACCCCGCTGGCAAGTCCGGTGATGGCGCCTGTCGATCCGACGGTGAGTGCACCTGCTTTTCTCGCTTCCTGCAGGCGTTGGGCTCGCTTGACGAGCGCCGTTCGAACGTATTCGCCGAATAGGCGCTCCAATTCTTTGTCCGTTTCACGCCCACCGGCCACGATGACGGCCCACTCCTTCTGCAGTCTTCGAATTCCAGCTTTGAATGCGTTATACGCCTGCGGATTCGCGTCCCACCTCTCCCCGAAGTCTTCGAGAAGATTGCTGGGATTTCGGACCACGATTCGCTTACCCTGCAAATCCTCGAGCGCGATTGCATTGACGATGCCGGCCAGAATCGTGGTCAGCGCCTCGCTGACCGAGTCTTCTCCGGCGTAATACATGCCTGCCAACGTCGTGAGAACAACGGAAATCGGCGCGAGGCACTCCTCAGCAAATGCGAGATCCCGCCAGCGCTTCAGCAGTTGCACCGCAAGCTGCAGCGGTTCCTTTTCGTGAACAGCCTCCTGCGCCGGAACAGGCTTCGCCTTTTCCATCACCCTCCGCGTGCGCGTCAGGCATCTGTTGCGAAACCACAGGATGAAACCCTCGGGATTGCTGGGACATAGCGAGACTCTCGCGCGATCCGGCACGAGGATGCACGTCCCGCCGGAAGACAGATCCGTGTACGCGGGCAAAATATCCATGTAGAACTCATCCGCGTAGGTCAATCGCACCACGCGATTTTTCAGCGAAATCATCTTCCGGTAGGTCACGTTGCTGCTCAGGAATTCGTACAAGGCACTAAGCCCCGCGAGAGGATGCCACCGCCAGTGAGGGGCATCGATTTGAAGGACAAAGTCAAGATCGTGAGGACCCTCGACTGGTTTGCACGTGGTGCCCAGCGCCATCGAGCCTTGCGGGAAAATCCGAGGGCGAAGGAACCGGAAAGGGCTTCCTGCTTTTTCGAGTACTTCGTTTACGGTGCCATACCGCTCGACGGCCAACTCGTGTCGCGATGGCCTGAGCTGGAGTCCGTCACAAACCTCCAGCAGCAAAGCGTCCAGCTGCTCCCGGCTGCTCTGGAACCAAATCGCCTTCTCAGCGGTTGCCATATGCCAGCTCCTTTGCTATAAGATAACATTGTTTTCCAATTTCTGCCAATTCTGGTAACCTTCATCTAGGAGAACCGCCATGCCGAATCGTGATGTCCATCTTCGTGTCGGAGCCGTGTCTGGGGGCGCCTATGCTACCTACCATGCGTGGGGCCAGCCGGGACCTTATGTATTGGCTGAGGCTGCGGGAGGACTAGTTGGAGGCATTGGCGGAGGACTGTTTCCCGACTGGATTGATACGCCCTGTTCTCCGCGCCATCGCGCCGAAGCGCACAGCATGAGCATCACCGGCACAGTCGGCTATTTCATGAACCAGCAGCTTCCACAGTGGCAGGCGAATCTCCGCACGGAGGCGCAACGCTACGCACAGCTCCGGGCGGCATCGCCCGCGCTTTCGCCGACGATTGGGTACGCCGTGATGGAGTTCATTCTGCGTTTTCTGTCCGGGCTGCTCGCGGGACTTCTCGCTGGCTATGCCTCGCACTTGGCACTAGACTCACTCACTCCGAGCTCGCTTCCAATCCTCTGTTAGGAGGAAATATGGCGATCGACCAAATCGAATTGGGCCGCCGAATCCGGCAGGCACGCGAATCGTGTGGGATGACGCAGGACGACGTCGCAGAAAAGCTCGGCGTCTCCCGACCGATTGTCGTACAGATCGAGCAGGGCAAACGGCCTGTTTCCGGTATCGAACTCCAGACGCTTGCCTATCTCTTCGCGAGAGACATTCGCGATCTCCTCGCCGATGACTTCGCCGAAGACGACGTGGTGCATGCACTTTTCCGCTCACACGAAGATGTCGGAGAAGATGGCGTAAAGCAGGCGCTTCGGGATTGCATCGCTCTTGGTCACGAGCTGACGAACCTGGAGGACCTCCTTGGCATCAGCCGCGCGACCATCACCGTCGCTACTTACTTACATGCTTTTCCCCGCAGCCGTTGGGAAGCGATTCAGATCGGTGAACATGTCGCGCTCGAAGAACGTCGCCGATTGGGTCTTGGCTCCGCTGCGCTCGGAGACGTTTCTTCATTGATTGAGGCGCAAGGAATCCGAACCGGAACGGTTTCCATGCCGGACTCGGTTTCAGGCCTCACGATCAGTCATCCGAAGGTCGGACCTTTTATTGTCATTAATGACAGACATTCTCGCGAAAGACGCCGCTTTTCCTGGTGCCACGAGTATGCTCACGTCCTGCTGGACAAGGACACGATTGGCATGGTGAGCCGCGAGAGCGAACGGAATGAGCTGAGAGAAGTGCGAGCAAACTCGTTTGCCGCGAATTTTCTTCTGCCTGAAGAAGGCGTCCGCCAATTCGTCGCATCGCTCGGCAAGGGTGCAGCCAGCCGGATTCACGCGGACATTTTTGACGAAGCGGGAGTCGTCGCGATTGATTCCCGAACGGATCCGGCGACCCAGGAAATCCAGTTGTACGACGTTGTTCAACTCGCTCACTCTTACGGCGTGAGTGTTCCCTCGACTCTCTACAGATTGCGCAATCTCAAGCTTGTCTCCGAACCGGAATTTGAACGCCTCCGGACCATGGACAGTGAAGGGCGCAGCAAGAGAATCGCCTCCGCTCTGGGTCTGGAGACGGACGAATCCCTGGAGCAGCGCGGCGAGTTTCAACGGCGCTTTCTGGCTCTCGGCCTTGAAGCTTTACGGCGCGAGAAAATCAGTCAGGCGAAATTTCTGCAATTGGCGGAACGCGTCGGCGTGAGTCAGTGGATTGCACAAGACCTTCTCGTGAATGCGGGGATCGACGACGCTGAGGCACAATCTGTCCTCCTGCCGGAGTAAGGATGTCCCCACCAGGTTCCTCTCCTGTTCGTGTCGTCGTGACGGACGCGAACATCCTTATTAATCTCATTCACGTTGGCCGACTCGATCTGCTCGGAAACCTGCCTCCTTATTCTTTCGTGGTTCCCGAAGAAGTAGTAAAGGAAGTGAAAGATCCGAGCCAAGCGGAAGCCCTTCAGACAGCCATCTCCTCGGGGCTACTTCAGGAGGTGCAGCTCATGGACCCAGCGGAATTAACAGTGTATGCAGACCTCATCCAGATCCTGGGCTCCGGAGAAGCGGCATGCTTGAGCCTGGCGCAGTGCCGGCAGTGGCTCATCGCCTCCGACGAAAAGAAGAAATTCGGCCGCGAAACACTGGCAAGGTTGGGCGCAGGCCGCCTGCTGAACACTCCGGGCATTCTCACACTTGCAATCTCAAGCGGCATTCTCACCGTGGAAGACGCTGACCGCGCAAAAGCAGTGCTTGAGCAACACCGCTTCATCATGAGCTTTCGTTCCTTTCGCGAGGTTCTTCCCCGATAGGCTGGACCTCCGGAGCACGTCTCATTCTTCCCATCAATCAATAGCAAGGCCGCTCGGAAAACCTTTGTGACATCGTGCCCTTCTGTGATTTCGTCAGCACTCGCCCTTAACTCGAAACTGAGGAATAGAATGTTCTCGTCATGCAGGTACGCAAAATCGTGCACATGGACATGGACGCGTTTTATGCGTCAGTGGAGCAGGGGTATGATCCGCAACTGCGCGGCAAACCCGTCATAGTCGGCGTGGCGCGGCAGCCGGTCCGTCGTCTGCGCGGCTTCCTATGATGCGAGACGTTTTGGCGTGCGTTCGGCGAATTGATTGCAGTGGGGTGAGGGAGCTGATTCTGAGACTCGGCCGTGACAGTGTAGGACTCTAACCAACGACAGGGCAGCGTTCTAACCAACTGAACTACGTCCCCAACCGTGGAATCAACAACTTAGCGTAAAACCTTGCAAAGAAGGGCTTTGCAAGATTCGCATACAGCGCACTGTTCGCTTGCGGCGCATACGGTAGCAGCTGTCCCTGCCAAAACCGCCCATAAACCGCCCATAAAAATCAGCGCGCTCATGCGAGATTCATACTAACACAGATGGCTCAAGGAGGCGAACCACGAGTCGATTCGTTAAAACTGCGACAGACATGTCAAACAGATGTTAGCTGAAAACTCAAGAGTTTTAGCATCTGTGAGAAGGATTCTGTTTGGCGGCGGTTTGGAGAACCGCCTCGAACTGGTTTCAACATGCATTCAGGTCTAGTTGGGTCAAGCGAATCGCGTCGTCTTCTCTACTTTTCGCAGGGAGAGCCAGATTCCACCAACCTTACGAGTTGCGCTATCGTCGAATCTTTTCCTAACTCCTAACTCCTAACTCCGCTTCATCGAGTTACTTGGTCTTATCGCCGTCTCGGAGAATTGGATAAAACTGGACCCAAGTCATGTCTGTCTTGGCGACAAAGGACATGTGACAGCCGGCGCACTCAGCCGCAGAAGCTTCCTTCGCAGATTCGGCATACGGAAGGGGGTGGTGCCCGAAGTTGAAGAAGCCCCAACCATTAGTAGCAGCGAATCTCTTGCTGTCTTTCACAGTCACATCCATGCCGTTGAATTCACCGTTGAAAAATCCTCTGCCGGACGGTTCGGATCGCGAACCATCGGGAAACGTGGGATTCAAGACGCGGGTTAGCTCCTTTACGATGACGGTTCCCTCGGGAAAAGCGCCGGTTTTCAGATATGCGTCCAGGTTTTTCTGTTCGACGTAGACGTGGTGAAATTCAGGGAAGCTGGCCTTGCCGTTGTTAAGTCCGTTGGGTGTCAATGGGGCGCCGATGAAAATCCAACGGCGGTAGCCGACCGGGAGTTTCAGTTTGCCGTCCGAATCGAACACTGCTGACGTTTGTGACGTGTCCGCTACGACCCGATTCGACGAGCGCCACAGTGAACTCGCCGCAGCGACTCCCAGTCCCAATATCACCACCAACAAAATCCTTCTCATTGCCATCTCCTTGAAACCACTTTTCAGTTTCAGCTTTTGCATGGTGGGCAGGTCACTTTGAAGCGAGAACAGGATAACCTTTGACGTAGATCCAGTCCGTCGCCTGAGCGGGAATGTGGCATCCCTGGCAATCCTTCTTGTAATCGGTTGCCACCTGCTTGTCGGGAGCATCGGACTTGAAAAGCGCCCATCCCCAACCGTCTCCCCAGAGTGGATTTTCCTTGTAGCGGCCCTTTTCGTCCTTGATCAGTACGAACCAGACTTTGGTCCCCGAGGCCCAATGCGCGTCACCTGTAGTCATTTGCGCGTGTTGCGTGCCGAAGACTTCCTTAACCAAGACTGTTCCGTCCGGAAACTTCCCAGTTTTCCTGTAAGCTTCCGCCGTACCGGGCGACGCGTACGTCATGTGCATCTGATTTCCCTTGGGGTCGAGAACCGTGTAGGCACCCAAGGCCTGGTAGGTATCGCGAACGTCCGCTGGCTTGCTAATGTTTCCGTTTTTGTCGACCAGAGAAAATCCGATGGGGCCGCTCTTGCTTTGTGATCGGACTTCCGCAAATCCAGCTAACATGCAGAGCGAGAAAACGATGAGGGATATACCCAAGCGCATAACGACTCCTCCGGGTGGCCTTTTGAATCTACGAGGCCAAGACTAGCGATTGCGCCCATCAGCATCCGCATGCCGTACTGTCGGCCGCATCGCTTTTCAACTTCGCAGTCATTCATGCAAATGGCAGGCCAAAGACAAATGCAGGTTTCTGTTGTGAATCTTGGCCCTTACGAAAAAGTTGCCGCCCCGCGCTGTCGACGCGGCGTCAGAGAAAACTCGGCGAGGTCAACATATTGACAGCGTGACGTCAGGGAACCGAGACCTGATGCAGGCAAGATGGGCAACGGTGCGTCCACTGCGGTGGAAATTGATTTGCTTGTGAAAACAGACGCACGAAAATGGTGGGATCGGGAAAAGCAAGCATCGGCGTGAGGGTAAAACAATGAGAAGAGCAATGCGATTCCTGTGCTTAAGCCCGGTATTTACGGCAATAGCATTTGGAGTGTCGGCCGGTCCGGCGCAGTCTGGGCCGGAGGTGAACGTCGTCTTCGAGCGCGCCGTCCCGAATATCGAAGGAAAGAAAATGGTTGCTGTCGTCGTGAACTATCCTTCTGGCGGCGCATCTCCAGCACATCACCATGCGCCGTCAGCCTTTATCTACGCTCACGTCCTGTCGGGCGCGATTCGGAGCCAAGTTGACGATGAGCCTGCTAAAGTCTATCACGCCGGTGACGGCTTCTACGAGGCGCCTGGCTCGCATCACAGGATCAGTGAGAATGCGAGTGATAAGGATCCTGCGAGCCTGTTGGCTGTCTTTGTCGTCGATTCTAAAGACGCGCCGCTGACCATACCGGACAAGAAGTAAGGATCGCTATGATTGATTGACGATAACGTAAGCGCATGCCATGCCTTTGATCTACGTTTGTCAGACCCAGGCCGAATCGAATCCGGCAAGCATGACCGACTCGACGAGGCTTGCTAAGGGCATCGAGACAATGCAGCGCATTTTGTTCTGCCGTTTATGAATTCAAAGGAGACTTGCGGACCTCGAAGAGCGAGAGCAACAGCGCTCCTGCCGATGCCGAGAACACGGAATAGTCCAGCGGCTTCTTGATACCAAAAGAAATCGTCATGGCCGTGCCGAACAAGAAGAGCAAGGTGGCGCTGCCCAAAGCCACCTTGCGTGGCCAGATGCCAAGAACGAGTAGGATGCCGAGGGTGGTTTCAGCAGCGGTGGCCGCCCACGCCAGAAAAGGAATGGTGAACGCCGGCATAAAGGAATTTACTTGAGCCACGTAGCGCGTAAAGTTGACAAAGTTTCCCCAGCTTGCATGGTTGCCCCAGAGACCAAAACGGTCGGCTACGGGCGAGAGGAAGGCGGAGCCGAGCGCGACTCGTGCGTATAAAATGCCAAGCCGCTGCCAAGATGCAGTGTGCGCACCTTTCGCTTCGTTCGTCCGCAAAGATTCTGGCGCCGTCGAGATTGGTTCGCTCATCATTGCTTGCCTCCAGGAGATTTGGGTTCAGCGCATCGGTAACGGAGAAACTGGGCGGCACGAATAACCTCTGCGGGAATGCGCCTCCAGTTCCCTCACTTCACCGAAGCGATGGACGGGTTGCTTCGCGCGTCCCATCCCCCGCCGAGAGCGCGGAATGATCGCACGGCAGCGCGCGCGGACCGCTGATCGGATGTGCGCTGGTCTACGTTTTCCACGCTTCCAGCGTCGCTGCTCTGTAGATCCTTGGCCCGGTCAAGTTGTCGGTCAGCCAGTTCCAAATGAGCCGACGCGACATTCAACTGGGCGGTCGCCTCCGCAAGCGTGATTTCATAGGGCCGAGGATCGATAGTGAAAAGGAGATCACCCTTCCGCACGATGCCGCCGTCTTTGAAAAATATCCCGGTGAGCGTTCCGCCTACCTGAGCGCGTAGCTCTACTTGCGAAACCGCTGAGAATTGACCAAGGAAGCCTAACTGCGCGTCGAGGTTTTGTATCAAGGGTTTACTCACCGCTACGTCCGGAAGTGCGGCTGGACCGGTAGCGGCGGCACTTCGAGTTGCGCCACCGAAATATCCGCGCCAGCCAGCCATAAGAGCTATCAATCCTAGGCCGGCCACCATCAAGAGCTTCGCTGATGGGCGTCCGACGCTCTTCCGTCCCATGCCCCCTGTCCGGTTCGGTCGCAATTCTGTTTCCGCTGCCATTTCCTTAGTTCTCCCGATTTATTTTTTTCTATGATCTGCACGACTCTAAGAAACTCCATGCATCTTTTTCCCCGCCAAACGATCAACGCGCGAGCCACAGGGCGTATCGAATCGCTTGAAACATTGTGAACTGATAGTGGGCTCGAAGAATCCGGTACCAGCCCAACATCGATGGTTGATTCATGGTCACACTCCTTGCAATGGATCGCCTTCGCTTGAACGATGGCTTCCCTCAAAATAGGAATCGATTTCCGCAACGCGACCGTCACGCAGCAGGAAGTGATTCCATCCTTGCTGTCTTGTCCTCGAGCCTCTGCCGGCGGGCATTCCTGTCCATAGCCCGAAACAGCGGACGAAGTGAACGCTCTCGAAAAATCGTCGCCTTGAGGGCCCGGCGGGCGCGGAACAGTCGGGCTTTCATGGTCGACAAGGGAACACCTAATTTTTGGGCTGCGTTCTTGGTCGGAAGTCCTTCAAGGTCGCAGAGCTCGATCGCCGTGCGAAAAGGGCCCGGTAGCTTCGACAGTGCTTCCAAGAGAATCTTTCGCTGTTCAACACGGGCGCATTGTTCCTCTGGATTGGGATCGCCAGAAAGAAAGTCGATTCTTGGTGCTACCAGTTCGTTTCCTGTGGCCATTGGCTCGAGCGGAGATTCGCGTCGGGACTTTCGCTTGCGTAATCGCATCAGAGACGAGTTGATGGCGATGCGGTGGAGCCAGGTTGAAAACCTTGCGCGCCCGTGGAATTGATTCAAGTTGCGGAACGCGGACAACAGGCTGTCCTGCACGGCATCTTCGGCATCATGAGAATTCGAAAGAATACGAAAGGCAGTCTGATAGAGGTGTGTGCTATTCGCAGCAAACAACTCATCCAGAGTTTGCGGGTTTCCACTGACCGAAACCTGCAAGAGACGCGTCGATTTTTTCGCACTTTCAGGCGCGTCGTCGAACGATTCATAGTTCCGGTTTGTGCTGCCGCAATCCATGGAGATTTTCCCTTTGCGATGAGTGGCTGACGCAGCCTGTCTGCCAAGCCCTCAACCTTTCGCGTAACACCTTTCAGGGAAAAGCACTCTCACTGCCAATCCACACGCGTTTGCAAGAGTGTGACTAACCACCACTTACGTGCCATCCGCTGAACTGCGGGATTCGAGAGTATGCCGTTGATTGGACAGCCGTCGTTAGAGTGACAATTGTTGACACACGATGAGTCAGCGCCCTTCAAGCAAGGGATTGAGGTCGCTCCGCAAGGATGCTTCTGTGATCCTGGGCTTCGGGGCCGCTCGCGATTGCCGTGAAGAATAGGAGTTTGCGATATCGATGTTGTCTGGAAAATCCAGCTCACGTCACTCCGCAGAGCCAGAACTCTTCCACTGACTTGGTCGGCGAACTCTTGGAAGACAAACGGCAACGTCGAAGTTGATAAGCCCTACTACCGGAAAGAGCGCACTTCGCCCTACACGATTCACCGATTGATCACTCCGGAAGTCTTGTGGCGGTGAAAACCCGCGTCGCATTTTACGAAATATTGACCGGCAGCCAGGCTTTCGCTATTTTGGATTTGGAACGTTCAATACATCGGTTTGGTGATGGATATGACGGAACGCAAGCAGGCCGAAGGAGCGCAGCAAGCCCGTGAGCTTGATCTACGCTTAATTCTCGATAGCATTCCGGCTCCGGTTGCCGTTATGACGCCGTCTGGCCAAGTCGAAAGCGTTAACCAACCCACACTCGATTACTTCGGCAAGACGTTCGAGGAACTGAAGCGTTGGGGGACCAGTGACGCCGTTCACCCGGACGACCTCCCACACGCTATCGCGGTGTGGAAAGAAGCAATTGAAACGGGCCAGCCATACGACGTCAAAGAGCGCCTGCGGCGCTTCGATGGTGTCTACCGTTGGTTCGGTGCACGCGGGTTTCCCTTGCGAGATCTCGATGGACGCATTCTCAACTGGTGCGTCTTAATCACTGACATCGATGATCGGGAACGGGCTGAAGAAGCTCTGCGTGTCGTTGTCGAGACGGCCAACGATGCCGTTGTCAGCGTGGACGAAAGTGGTGCAATCCAGTTTGCCAACCCCGCGACCATGAGAGTCTTTGGTTATGAACCGAACGAGTTGATTGGGAAACCGCTGACCATATTAATGCCGGAATTCATGCGGAAACAGCACGAGGGTGGGTTCAGACGCTACCTGGCTACTGGCCAGCGGCATCTCAACTGGCAAGCTGCCGAGTTTACCGGCCGGCACAGAAATGGACGGGAGTTTCCGGTGGAAATCTCGCTCGGAGTAAGCGTCACAGAAAGGGGACACACTTTTACGGGCTTCATCCGGGATGTCAGCGCCCGGAAGAGAGCGCAAGAAGACCTCCGACGCAGCGAGCAACGCTGGCGGGCGGTCTTCGAGAATTCAGCGATAGGCGTGGCCCTCACAGACATGACAGGACGTTTCGTTGCTACCAATTCTGCCTATCAGAAAATGCTCGGATACTCAGAAGAAGAACTGAACAAGCAGATATTTCTTGAGCTCACCGTAGAGGATGATCGAAAGGAAAATTGGGCGCTCATAGCTGAGTTGGTCGAGGGCAAGCGATCACAATTTCAAATCGAGAAGAGGTATCGACGGAAGGATAGGCGGCTCATCTGGGTGAGCAACAACGTGTCGCTTGTGCCGGGAACGGAAGATGTCCCTCAGTTCTTGATGGCGCTGTCTGAGGACATCACTGGAAGAAAGCAAGCCGAGGACACATTCCGGCTTATCGTAGCCGGCACGGCGCCCACCACGGGGAGCGACTTTTTCCAGAGTTTGGTGCAGCACATGGCTCAGGCGCTGCGCGCCCGCTATGCCTTAGTAACAGCTTGTGATGATCAAAAGCGTGCTCGTACCTTGGCGTTCTGGAAAGGCGACGGCTTTGGAGAGGACTTCGAGTTTGACATCGCCGATACACCTTGCGAAAACGTGCTTCATGGCGAGGTTTGCCATTACCGGGAAGGGCTGCAGGGCCTGTTCCCTCTCGATAAGCTCGTGGCGGATTGGCATGCAGAAAGCTACCTCGGCGTTCCCATGCTTGACCACAGTAATCGTGTCATCGGCCACATCGCAATCCTGGATAACAAGCCCATGGACGCCGACTTGCGCACCATCGACTTGCTTAAGATCTTCGCTTCCCGCGGCGCCGCCGAATTGAAGCGGCAGAAGGCTGAAGACGAGCTGCAGGCGGCGCTGAAAGAGAGCGAGAGAATGCGAGAAGAACTGGCCCATCTCGCACATCTGAACCGAGTCAGCATCATGGGAGAGCTGACAGCTTCCTTAGCCCACGAAATCAACCAGCCAATCGGCGCAGCGGCGACAAATGCTCAGGCGTGCTTGCGATTCCTCAATCGCGAGCAGCCTGATGTGTCGGAGGCGTGCGAGGCTGCTCTGGAAATGGTCAGAGATGCTACGCGCGCAGTCGACATCATCGACCGTGTCCGCTCGATGTACCGGAAGGGCTCACCACATCAGGAGATGGTTGATATAAACGAAGTCATCCTAGAGATGGTCGTCATGCTGCGCGATGAGGCGAATAGGAATTCCGTTAAGATGCATACTGAGCTGGACGAGACCCTACCACAGGTTATGGCAGACCGTGTGCAATTGCAGCAAGGGCTGATGAACCTGATGATGAATGGGATCGAGGCGATGCGGGACTCAGGCGGTGAACTTAGCATCAAGTCGCAGTTGGATGAAGACGGTCAACTGCGGATCTCGATCAGCGACACAGGCGTTGGCCTGCCAACCGGGAAGGAAACCGAAATTTTCAATTCGTTTTTTACGACGAAATCGGAAGGCACCGGCCTGGGACTGGCGATCACCCGAACCATCGTCGAGTCGCATGGTGGCCGAGTGTGGGCGACCAACAACACTCTAAGAGGCGCAACGTTTCAATTTACACTGCCGTCAAAGAAGGCTGCGCACGCATGATCTCCACCGATCACGCTACCGTGTACGTCATTGATGATGACGGCCGGATGCGTGCAGCAATGCAACGCCTGCTAAAGTCAGTGGGTCTGCGCGGCGAGGTACTTGCCACCCCGCAGGAGTTTCTGCGACGCAAACTCCCAGATGGTCCAACTTGCCTGGTGTTAGACGTGAGGCTTCCCGGGATGAGCGGGCTCGATGTGCAACGGAAATTGGCTGAGGCGGGTGTGCAGATTCCGATCATCTTCATCACCGGCCACGGCGATATTCCCATGACGGTGAAAGCGATGAAGTCTGGGGCAGTGGAATTTCTGACCAAACCATTCCGGGATCAAGACCTCTTAGATGCAATTCAACAGGCACTCGAGCGCGACGGCCGAACACGGCAACAACAGCATGAGATCGAGGAACTGAAGGAACGCTACGAGACCTTAACTACGCGGGAGCGCGAGGTGATGGGGCTACTGGTTTCCGGTATGCTTACGAAGCAGATCGCATCCAGGCTCGGGACCAGCGAGATTACCGCGCAAGTCCATCGCGGGCAGGTCATGCACAAAATGCACGCTAACTCTCCCGTTGAGCTGGGGAGAATGGCAGAAAAGCTTGGGCTTCCAGTGATCGAAAATTCGGATTCCTGAAATGGCTTGGAACTGCTGAATTCCTTCTGAGCGGTCACTTATACATATCTATCGCCAATCCTACGGGAAGCCATAATTGCGTTGTGCACAGATTAGCCTATCCTCTGGTCGTATGGATACATTCACAAATACAAAAATGGTTGCAGTGGTCGATGACGACGATTCATTCCGGGCTGCATTGCAACGTTTGCTGAGGTCAGCTGGGTTTACTGTGCGATCGTTCGCCTCCGCAGAGGAATTCCTGGCATCAGGCCAGCTGAATGAGACTGGGTGTCTTATAACGGACATCCGCATGCCCGGCATGTCAGGCCTAGATTTGCAGGCCAAGTTGAACGCTGACCACTGCCCAATTCCGACCATTCTTGTTACCGCACATGGCGACGAGAAAATGCGGCTGCAGGCGATGAGAGGCGGGGCAGTGAAATTCCTCGCCAAGCGTTTTGATGATGCAATTCTGCTGGAGAGCGTTCGGACAGCGTTGAAGAGCTGAGCCGTCATTGTATGTAGCGAGGCTGATTCGGAGGGAGCTGTGAGGGGCTTCGAAACACTTTGTTCTGATGAACAGGACGAGAAATCGCCCGAGTTCGAGCGCATCGTAGGCAAAAGCCCTGCCCTCGAGGCCGTGCTCGAACAGGTGGAACGCGTCGCACCGACCGATTCCACCGTATTGATTCAAGGCGAAACCGGTACTGGAAAGGAATTAATCGCCCAAGCGGTTCATAACGTGAGCAGACGATACGGCCGCCCTTACGTAAAGCTAAATTGCGCGGCCATTCCTTTCGATTTGCTGGAGAGCGAGCTCTTTGGTCATGAGAGGGGCGCTTTTACCGGAGCCATCGCGCAGAAAATTGGTCGTTTCGAAATGGCTCATACCGGAACTCTGTTCCTCGATGAAATAGGCGATATTCCGCTGCCGCTACAACCGAAGCTGCTGCGGGTTCTGCAGGAACAGGAATTCGAACGACTGGGAAGCGGCCGCACGCACCGCGTAGATGTACGACTGGTCGCTGCAACCCACCAGGACTTGGCGCAAATGGTGAAGCGTAACGAATTTCGGGGTGATCTATATTATCGCCTGAACGTGTTTCCGATCATGCTTCCACCGCTACGCAATCGCCGGGAGGACATTGCGCTGCTGGTCTCGCACTTCGTCGAGACCTTTTCCCGGCGCATGAACAAGCGCATAAGCAACATTCCGAAAGAAACGCTTGATGCGTTTACCTCCTATTCCTGGCCCGGGAACGTGCGGGAACTTCAGAACCTGGTCGAAAGGGCCGTAATCCAGTCGGATAACGGAGTGCTTGCGAATCCCTTGCCTCCCCTGGATTCGAGCCTGATAAGAGCGAACGAGGTAGCCGTCGACTCGGTCATCTTGCCTTCTGTGCAAGAGGGCACGCTCCGGGATTCCGAACGAGCTTTGATCCTGAAGGCATTACATGCCTCAGGTTGGATAGTGGGAGGACTCCGAGGGGCAGCCGCTCAGCTCGGACTAAAGCGAACTACGTTAATCGCAAAAATGAAGAAGCTAGGAATATCAAGGCCAGGTCCCATCAGCAACGCGGGTCAATTCGGTGAAGACGAAAATAAAGGGCTAGCGCTGTAATGCCTCACTTGTGATAGATGCGAGCTGGGCTCAGCCAACGAAGAAGTCGTACCAATGGAACACCGCCCGAGGATTGCGCATCGACTGCTGCTCGGTCACCAACTCATGATCTAGATTCTTCCGCCTCTCGGGGAACGTTGAATTTCGAATGTTTTCCAACTATCGTTGACCTCGGCGGCCGTTCCTCGAAGACCCCAGAGAACGAGTATCGACGTGGCGACAATTGCGATCGCCACGGTGAGAAATCCCGTTGCGACAAAACTCTCTTGCCATGGCTGACCGCTGTTGCCGGCTGAAGTGATTGGAGAATTTGCTGCGGTGCCGAAAGCCGCAGCTATCGAGGTCACTAGCCAGTTCACATAGGTGCCGTAAAGTGCGGTGTAGTAGGCCGTCACCTTTACCGAATGAGGCAGCCGTACCTCGTTCCATGCGGCACCGAGCGCAAGGAGGAGGATGCCATTCATCACACCCGCCAGGTGTGCCGAAAGGCCCATGCGCACGTTGGTGAAACGTTGCTCAAGTAATCCCGTAATCAGTCCGAGAAGAAAGAGCAACATGCCATGCCACATAAGTCGACGCTTTTGCGTTTTCATTTGGATCTCCCGCTCAGTTTCGTGGTCGAATCAGAAGCTTGTCCAGCGTGAATCGGTCAGGCTCCCAGAACGCCAGTAAGAATGCGGCAGCGGCAGCTGAGAAGACGGAATAGTCGAATGGCGTCTTGAAGCCAAGACCTGTGATCATGCCCATAGCAAATGACAAAAGGAGAAGACCGGAGAGGACGGAGGCCATTCGTATTTTGAAGCCTGCGATGAGCAATATCCCAAAGAGGGTCTCCGCGACGGTAGCTGCCCATGCAAACGACACCGTCAATGAACTGGGGAAGAGAGACATCACCGCGCCCGTGTATTCCACGAAATGAGCGAAATCTCCCCAGGATACGTTCTTTGCTCCATGTGGCCCCCATAAGCCAAAACGATCAGCCACAGCGGATAGAAAGGAAGCTCCTAGCGCAAACCGTGCGAACAGACGGACAATCTCGGCCCCATTCTCGGTGAGTTGCGCGGTTTTTGAATTCATACAAGGCCCATTCCTTCGTCCCGATCGCTCAACAAACGGTTAACGGTCGCGCGAATTATCGCTTCCGAGGGAATCTTCGTAGAACAGCTCAATTCGATCGCCAGATTCAAGATTTGGCATTGCATTCCACTTTCGCTTCGTTCGGCCATTGCAAAGACTCGCGATGTTAAGCTGACCTTTATAAGAGAAATGCAACACGCAGAGTTTCCCAGTTGTCTGCGATTCTCCTTCACCAGGAACAAGCTGGAGAAATCGCGAAAACCCAGCTCCTCCGCGTGTGCATGTCTCTGCCACGATTGGAACGGAAATCGTGGCAACTCTTGTCAAGGTTAGGCGAGTGCAGCTTTGCTCGTTTTCCGAACTAACGTTTCCAAACTCCAAAGAGCTCGCTGGCAACGCCTTTTCAATGACTATTTCTTTCTTATTGTGCGGCCGAGAAACTCGCGCATCAGCGAGCCGATCCGATCCGCTTCTTCTTCCAGCGCGAAATGGCCGGTGTCGAGGAGGTGCAGTTCCGCCCCGGGAATGTCTCTCTTCAAGAGTTCAGCACCCTCCACCGTGAAGATTCCATCGTTTTTCCCCCACGTGATCAGCGTAGGGGGCTGATGTTTGCGGAAGTATTGGTGCCAATCGCCGAAAACATCCAGATCTCTCTTCGCATAGTAGAGGAGTGACAGCTGGATATCCTTGTTCCCCGGACGGTCCTGATACGCCTGGTCGATTACCCAATTGTCAGGGCTGATCTGCGATGGATCGCTGACACCATGCAGATAGTGCCACTTCGTTCCTTCAATCGTCAGAAGCCAGTCGAGTAGAACTTGAGTGCTTTTTTCGCTCCGATCTTTCCAGTACTCGGACAACCGCGTTTCTGTCAGGAACTCCTTATTTATGGCTTCAGCATGAGCTCCTCCGTTTTGGATGATCATCGCGGTCACCCGTTCGGGATGCATGACGGCTAACCGGAAACCAATCGATGCACCTATGTCCGAGAGGAATAGCGCATAGGAAGAAAGATTCAGCTTTTCAGTGAACTTTTCGGTCACAGTCGCCAACCGTTCGAACGAATACTCGAAATCGTCCACCGACGGTGCCGAGCTTTCGCCATATCCAGGGAAGTCTGGGGCAACGACATGATATTCCGCAAGCGTTGGAATCAGATTGCGGAACATATGGGAAGACGACGGAAAGCCGTGCAAGAGCAGAACAGTGGGAGCATCCCTGGGACCGGATTCGCGATAGAAGAGTTCGAGCCCCTCCACGTTAATCCTGCGATAGAAAACGGTCGGCGCACTAAAATCTGCCGCATTTTCCCGCTCCATTACAGACTTTCCTTTTCCAGTTGCCATGCTCTTTTGTCCTCTTCTTCTTTTAGACTTGAAAATCGTGTTCGACATCGAATTCTCCTTAGGTGCGCGAACTAAACCTTCGGCAAGCGTTTTGGAATTCCCAAGTCCTCAGGGACGGACTTCGATGATCGTCTTTCCCTTGATCCGCTCGGTCCTGTTGAAAGCGGCGACAGCATCGTCGAGGGCAGCTACATTGCCGATCTTTGTCCGCAGTCGCCCAACCCGGAGGCGCTGGACAAGCTCACTCAATTGGGCGTGATCGGATTCGACGACGAAGTCAATCGTCCGGCCGTCAGCGGGCCGCGCCTCGGTTGGGCCGGTGACGGTTACCAGCGTTCCTCCGCAGCGAATCACGCCCGCAGAATGCTTCGCGATGTCTCCACCGAGAACATCGAAAACGAGATCAACTTCGCCGACGTCTTCCAAGGCGTCGTTATCGAGATCGATGAACTCCTGTGCTCCGAAGTCGAGGGCGGTCTGACGCGCCGCAGCGCGCCCAGCGCCGATAACGTACGCGCCCGCCTCACGGGCGAGCTGACTCGCCATCGAACCGACCACTCCAGCCGCACCGTGCACGAGGACGCTCTGCCCCGCGCGAAGGCGGCCGTGCTCGAATAGCCCTTGCCACGCAGTCAGGGCCGGCATAACAAACGCAGCGCCCGCCGTGAAGTCAAGGTCACCCGGCAGCGGCGCGAGGTTGCGCGCTTCGACCGCCACATACTCCGCCAGCGTGCCGTCGCGATACCAGTCTGTGAGGCCGAACACCCGTTGACCAATCGACAGCCCCGTCGTGCCATAGCCGAGAGCAGTGACCACTCCAGCCACTTCGTGTCCGGGAATTGAAGGCGTTCGGTCACGCCCGACGCGATCGGTCCAGGTCGAAGGCCACGCCAACTCATCCCCGGTGAATCCGGACGCATGAATCTGAACAAGAACGTCGTTTATCGCCGCCTGCGGCTTAGGCCGTTCCACCAGCTTCACGCCGGCTGTTCCGGCAGCCTGATCCGTCACCACAATTGCCTTCATTCGCTCACCTCACTGTGTAGAGTTCGTGCTTGCAAATTTGCTGCTCGGGCCATGTTCCTCAACGGGTTAAGCGATAGAAACGAGTCGATCAAGATCTTGAGCACATGTACGCTCAGCGTGTCTGCACGACACGACTCAGTTCTCACCTGCGTGTTCGCGGCGACAATCCGGCCGTTCAACTGCGCTTTGCCGCGTCGGCAAGGAAGAAGTCATTCGGATCAGCTTCGCCCGCGTTCGCTGTATACAGGACCAGAAGTGAACAACCTCTCTTCGTCGTGTGCGGTCCATGGATCGTGCCCGGTTTCGAATGCAAAAAATCCCCCGAACCATACGACTTGTTTTCATTGATAAAGTCACCATCTAAAATGCACAGCACTTCGGCGGCTTTCTTGTGCAAATGCGCCGGGATGACTGCGCCGGGTTCCATCCGGAGAAGTATCATCGAGGGACCAAGCGCGTAGTCTCCGTTCATTGGCCTTATCTTGATGTCTCCTGTGTAGCCCGGGAACGGCAAGTCCACTGATTCGACGTCGGCAGTTTTGAAAACTCTATCAATCATCGTTGTTCTCCTTGCGCATCGTGTTTTAATAACCGCCGTTGCTTCTCATCGGTTGAGAGGTTCACTAGCTCACCATCTCTTCTGCAAACACCCTGCTGCATTGCTGTCATTTGCGTCGTCGCAGTCCGAGTGAATTGCACTTCCAAATCGCGCAACAGTGGTTGATCGTCATGGCGAACACGAGTGAAGCATTTCCTCTGCCAAACGAGGTGTGCGCGACTAAATCGCAGAAACATAGATTCCAATGCCTTTATACGATCGCTTGTTTGAAAAGTATGGGTGTCATTGGGACACCGCGTGACATCGCGCGTCAGCATTTTGACGAGCAGTCGCTGGGGCGCCGGGGCGAATGACGTTATTCGACTGAACTTGTGCATGGAAAGGAGGCCACTTCTACAAGCGAGTGGTCGCTAGCCGACATGGAAGGTCAGTTGCAATGTCGAGCCGCGGAGTAACACAAATGAATTCAGATGAAGTGAACTGGCTTGCGAAAACACAAGGAGCCATTTATGAAAATCGTAGTTATCGGGGGCAGCGGATTCATCGGGTCAAAACTCGTTCCCAGGTTGCGCCAGCGCGGAGACGAAATAGTTGCCGCATCTCCCCATTGTGGTGTCAATTCTGTTACTGGTGAGGGATTGGCCGAAGTTCTGAAAGGAGCTTCCATATTAGTTGACGTGTCGAACGCTCCTGCCGGGGAAGAATCAACGTCTGAAATCTTCTGCCATTCAGCGAATGTCCTCGAGAAAACCGCGGTGCGTAGGGCGAGAGAATGGGCGTAACATGTCGGGACTATGGGAAGCATCCGCAGACATATTCGGGTCGTTGCCCAGTTGAGCCCGCCCGAATCTCCGGTCTTGCAATTGGTGATATGCGTTGAAAGGAGCTAATAGTTGATCGACTTCGTAAGGTCCCTTGCTCGGAACCCACGCCGTCAGTGGAGATTCGGCTTCTGGCTCTGCTCTTGGCTCCTATTTCTCTGCGTTCCCCTTTACGGGATCGACCGTGATCAGGAACTCGCCGAGCTGTACCATACTGCGTGGACTTTCAAGGATGGAGCCCCGCCGGAAATATATGCGCTGGCCCAGACAACGGACGGTTTCCTCTGGCTAGGGGCTGCAACCGGATTGTTTCGTTTCGATGGAATTCGATTTGAGCCCTACAAACCGCAATCCGGACAGGCATTTCCGCAACGCAGCGTGTCCTCTCTATTCGCCGTACCAGATGGAGGTCTGTGGGTGGGCTATAGGTACGGAGGAGTCAGCTTCATTAAGAATGGGACGGTGACAGACTACGGCAAGCCGGAGGGGTTTACGTCTCATGCGGTGTTGGCATTCGCCCGTGACCGGCAGGGTACGATTTGGATAGCAGCAGGGGAGGATGGGCTAGCTCGACTACAAGGTTCACGCTGGAGCAAGATCGGAACTGATTGGGGCTTCGCAGGTCAAGCCAATACGATTTTCGTGGATCGCGCCGGCACAGTCTGGGTGGGGACGGCGACCAGTGTCGCGTATCTCGTGGAAGGAGGACACCAGTTTCAGATAGCTGCACGGGACCTCCTACCTATTTTGCAAAGCTTTGCCGAAGCGCCCGACGGCACATTATGGATGGCAGAAGGGGGCTACGGGGTGAGACCTGTTCCGTTGCCAGGGAAAAACAACGGAAGGTTCGGGCCGGCAGTCCTTGTAGGAGCTCCGGCAATCACATTTGACAAACAAGGAAGCCTTTGGATTACCACGGCTGGCAACGGAATCCGTCGAGTTCCGTATCCGGAGCGTCTCCATCCACCGCAGATTAAAGGGCCGTCTGCATGGCAGTTCCACAATTCCGAGGTAGAGGCGTTCACCCAAGAGAATGGTATGACAGGCGATTATGTGCATTGCGTGCTGCAGGACCGCGAGGGCAATGTATGGTTCGGCACAAGCGGAGGACTAGATCAATTCCGACAGAGTCCTGTCGTCTCAGTCCCCCTCCAGCCAATTTCGTATCGGGGTGCTCTGCCGATTCCATCGTTGCACTCTTTTGCAACAAGCGCGCTGGCGACGGCTGACCAAGGGGCGCTTTGGGCTGCGGGTATCGGGCCCCAAGTTCTGCTGAAGATTCAGAATGGCAAAATCGTGATACAACTGCGTGACCGGCCCGTTGATTGTGCCTATCGTGATCCGAATGGCGTTGTCTGGCTCGCGACTCCGTCGTCTGTCTTCCGGCTTGCCCGCGAACGTTTGGCTACGGTTGGTTCGAAGCCAGGAGCGGTATCCTACAACTACCACGGCGCTGTGCCTGCAGGGCAGGGACTGATATTGCGTCAACTCGATCTGCCAACAGCACGCGGGATTGCTGTGAGTCCGCAATCGCGCGTTAAAGCTATCACTCAGGACCAGCTGGGCAGGTTGTGGATATCCATGGAGTCAGGAACTTTTCGACTAGAAAGGTCCGGTTGGACCAGCCTCGAGAGCCTGGGTGGACCGCGGGGCACCGCAACTGCAGAGTTTACTGATTCAGAGGAACGTATATGGTTTGGATTCGCGAATACGGTAGCGATGCTGGATGGAGATAGCGTCAGGATGTTTTCTGGCAAGGATGGCGTTCAGGTAGGGGCCGTCACGTCTATCCAGGGCAAAGGGACGAAGACCTGGCTTGGTGGGGAGTTCGGTCTGGAATTCTTTGATGGCAGCCGTTTTCAGCCGGTGAATCCTTCGGATGGCAGTGCCTTCGGCGGCGTTTCCGGAATCGTTACTGATCCTGAAAATGGGCTGTGGTTTTCCGAAAATCGGGGAATCATTCACATTCGCGAAGCTCAGCTTCAACAGTTGGACTCCGGCAAAGTGGAATTCGAGAGCTTCGGTTCGCCGGATGGATTGACCGCAGAACTTAGGGGATCCCTCGCCTCGCCGTCGGCCGTGCAAACCAAGGACGGCCGCATTTGGTTCGCCACGACAAAAGGGTTAGCTTGGATCAATCCCAAGCGTATTGTACGGAACGCGGTGCCACCGCCAGTATTGATTGAGTCGGTTACCGCTAATGGCATGAAGTACAGCCACTCGACATCTCTGAGGTTGCCCTCCCGAATTACGCATTTGCAAATCACCTATACCGCTACCAGCCTCACTGTTCCCGAACACGTGCGCTTTCGCTACAAGCTCGAGGGACAAGACAAAGACTGGCTGGAGTCCGGCACGCAACGTGAGGCTGTTTATACGAACCTGGATGCTGGACCATATACATTCCGCGTAATCGCCTCCAATAATGATGGCGTATGGAACGAGGAGGGAGCGCTCCTGATTTTTTCGATCTCACGCGCGTACTATCAAACGAACTGGTTCCGTGCCTTGTGCGTAAGTGCGGTTCTGGTGCTGCTCTGGATGGCATATCAAATTCGCCTCCGCTATCTGCGACGCCAATTCGCCATGACTGTCGATGCGCGTGTCGGCGAGCGAACACGCATCGCACGCGAACTGCACGACACTCTACTGCAGAGCTTGCACGGACTGCTGTTTCAATTTCAGGCAGCGCGCAACATGCTTCCGGGGAGGACTCAGGACGCGATACGAACTCTGGATGGCGCAATCAGCAGAACCGAGCAAGCAATCACAGAAAGCAGAAGCGCTATTCAGGGCCTGCGTAATGAATCGGCATCGCAGGCCGACCTTGCACAAGGCCTCGCGACGATGGCTCGCGATTTCACGCCAAAGGATGCGAGTGGCGACTCGCCCGAGTTCCGCGTGATTGTAGAAGGCGAGCGGCGTGCATTGTCTTCGATCGTCCAGGAAGAAGTTGGCCACATAGCTCGCGAGCTCTTACGCAACGCTTTTCAACATGCGCTGGCGCGTGAGATCGAAGTCGAAATTCGCTACGATGACCATTTATTTCGCCTGCGCATACGCGACGACGGAAAAGGCATGGACCGCCCGGTGATGGACCAAGGCGGGCGCGTCGGACACTGGGGTTTGACCGGCGTCCGTGAACGCGCGCAACGAATTGGGGCGGAATTGGATTTCTGGAGCGAGGCGGGGGCGGGAACGGAAGTACAATTAACCGTTCCAGCCGTCATTGCTTACAAAACTACACGCGATGGCGATGGAATCAGACCGCTCCACAAGGCGAAGTCATGAGCATTGAGCCTAAGCTGATCCGCGTTCTTAGCGTTGACGACCATCCTCTTCTCCGCGACGGAATCGCAGCGCTTGTTAACGCCGAACCCGACATGAAGCTGGTCGCAGAAGCGTCGAACGGGAAAGAGGCTGTGGAGAAGTTTCGCTTGCACCGACCGGATGTAACGTTGATGGACATTCAAATGCCCAGCGTAAACGGAATAGAGGCGATCACCCAGATCCAGAGTGAATACCCTGACGCTCGCATCATCGTTCTGACAACATATACGGGTGATGTCCAAGTCGTGCGTGCGCTTCGAGCCGGTGCTCGAGCCTACATTTTGAAAGGCCACGTACATCGAGAACTGCTGGAGACCATCCGTAATGTTTACGCTGGAAAGAAGCGTATTCCTCCGGAAATTGCTGCGGAATTGGCCGAACACGCTGCAGATGACGAATTGACCATGCGCGAAATTGAAGTTCTGCGACTGATCGGCGGCGGGCACGCAAATAAACAGATTGCCGACCAGCTCTCCATCGGAGAAGCGACCGTTAAGAGTCACGTGACAAATATACTTTCCAAGCTCGGCGCCAGCGACCGTACGCACGCCGTCACGATCGGTCTCAAGCGCGGAATTATCCAGCTATAGTCCCCCAAAAGTAGGAGATCGGGCTCCGACCTTCAGCGGTTTCGTCCTACCAGTAAGCCGTTTACCCTGTACGAGGGTACTTTTGCAACGCTTATTCTCGACATTTGCCAACGGTTGGCCCGGTAAAGCTCTCTTGGTGCAGCGACTGGTAACTGGCGCTGCTCTCTTTTTTTCAGCAATCGACCTCGTAGAAAGAGACTCTGCCCTTATCTTGACGACGCCGCAAATAATCGCGGCGGCGGCGGGACTTGTTCTGGCGCTGGGATTATGGACACCAGTGATGGGAACGCTGGTCGCAATCGCCGAGCTCTGGATTGCGTTCGCTCGCCCGGATACTCCTTGGATTCCAATCCTCTTAGCCACACTTGGCGCAACTCTGGCAATGATCGGGCCTGGAGCCTGGTCTGTTGATGCCAAACTCTTCGGCAGGAAACATATCGAAACTCCGCACGATTAGTACACCGAAGACAGCTCTCCCCTGAAAGTAGGAGCATCGCGTCTATCGATTTGGGTAGCGCATGATCCGACGATTTACGGTTTCGCGCACGCTGCTTTCATTCCACAATCGCCGCGTTCTCGGGGAAGACAGGTAGTTATTGGGAGCTAGTTATGGAAACCGTCAACGAAGTTCCGTCAATTTTCGGGGCACGAAGTGAAGGTCGATTGGTTCACAGAGACGACGAGTCCAAAAGCATGAAACGGCCCTCCCTCCTAGGCTGGTATCGAATCTTGCGCATGCATTATCAGTGGCATTTGTTTGGGGCGATTCGATACGCGCTATGGCTCTCGCGCTGAGTCCCGTTGAAGGAAAACAAAGCAACAGCCTTCTCACGAAAGTGATTGCTCGACGAATTTTTGAGAGAGGAGTTAAGAGCGATGAAGCTTCAGGAGACTGCACCACCTGCCGAGCCACGGGAAGTCATACACCGCAGCGCTGCGAAATCCGCACCGAGCGATGAGCGATTGCTTGTAGCGCAGGCAAAATCTGGGTGCTCGAATGCTTTCGGGGAACTGTACGAGCATCACCGACAGAGGACCTATCACACTGTTCTCCGAATACTTGGCAATCGCCAAGATGCGGAAGATGCAGTTCAACGGTCGTTTCAGCGCGCCTTCATAAACGTCGGTAGATTTCGCGAAGACTCGACGTTTTCAACTTGGGTGACACGTATTGCTATCAATGAAGCCCTGATGCTCCTCCGGCAAAGGCGAGCACTCATACCACTTGCGAATAGTGAGAATGATGACATCCGGGCACCTTTGACTCTCGATCCACCGGATGAGCATCCGTCGCCGGAACAAATTGTAGCGAAAAACGAACTGCAAACTGCCCTCCTTCAAGCAATTTCTGACCTCCGGCAAAACTTACGGAGCGTAGTTCTTCTTAACGAATTGCAAGGGCTTACGAGTGCGGAAACCGCTAGGCGGCTCGGTCTGACTGTGTCCGCGGTTAAGGCACGTGTGTTCCACGCGAGACGCTATCTGAGGAGGCATCTGGAACGAAGGTTCAAGGTGTCTTCATGTGCGATTCAACAATCGGAGCCCGGAGTTTCGTTGTGATTCAACAATCTGAGCGTGGAGTTCCGTTCTCACGACCACATTGTCTCAGTGGTTCGCGAAAACCAACGCAAAATATCATCGTCCGCTCCGAAGCTTGTGCGGAGGATGATGGCCTTTCAGCCTTCCTCAGTGCGCGAGCGCGCCTGTTCGGTATTGCCTATCGCATACTGAAGAGCGCCGCTGAAGCCGAGGACATTCTGCAAGACGTTTGGATACGGTGGCAGTTGACTGACCGCAGCGCAGTTCGAGGGGCGGCGGCATTTCTCGCGGCGACAACGACGCGCTTGGCAATCAACGTTATGCAGTCGGCTCGTTGGCGCCGGGAAACAACTGTCGGGCCATCGCTTCAGGAATCGGTGGACACTAGCGCCGATCCTAAGTTGGAAGCGGAACGAAGCGAGGCGCTGCAGAGTGCGGTCTTCGTCCTTCTCGAAAAGCTATCGCCTGCCGAACGGGCCGCGTACGTCCTTCGGGAAGCGTTCGACTACTCATATCGTGAGATCGCGAACATTGTTCGCGTCCAAGAAGCCAATGCTCGCCAACTCGTGACCCGCGCTCGGCAACGTGTCGCTGAAGGTCGGCATGCTGGCGTGAATTCCGCCGAACAGCGGCGTTTTCTCGCCGCGTTCGTCGCCGCGGTCGAGAAGGGCGCTCTCACAGCACTCGAGTCTTTTTTGGTCGGCAGCGCCGACGGTACGGTTGGAAAGGGCGAGCAGGTATTACGGACTGGGTCGACGGTCGTCGAGCCCGTTACGGTGCCTCGGCCGCGCTGGCCCCTGCTGCCAGGGCTTGTTGCGAAAGTGGCATAACCCAGCAGAGTGTCACAAATCGATGGAACGTTCGGTCATAGCGAGTACGACCGGCAGGACAAAATGCTTGGTCGAAAACGAAGGGGATAATCATGAGCACCATTACGGTGAAAGATGGCACGACAATCTATTACAAGGATTGGGGAAAGGGACAACCCGTGGTTTTCAGCCATGGCTGGCCTCTTAGCGCTGACGCCTGGGAAGACCAGATGATTTTTCTGGCGGACCGCGGATATCGCTGCATCGCCCACGACCGGCGCGGGCATGGCCGGTCGAGTCAACCGTCGAACGGCAACGACATGAACACCTACGCGGACGACCTGCTAGCTCTCGTCGAAGCGCTCGACCTAAAGAACGCCATTCACGTGGGCCATTCGACGGGTGGCGGCGAAGTTACTCGGTATATCGGTCGGCACGGGACAAAGCGTGTGGCCAAGGCCGTACTCATCAGTGCGGTTCCCCCGCTATTGGTCACTGGCAAGCCCGGTGGGTTGCCCATCGAAGAATTTGATCAACTTCGCGCCCAGATCCTTACTGACCGAGCTCAACTTTGGAAAGAGTTTAGTGCACCGTTCTATGGCGCCAATCGGCCGGGTGCAAAGGTCTCTCAGGGTCTGCGCGATTCCTTTTGGCTCCAGTCGATGCTCGGAGGGCACAAAGCCATCTACGAGTGCGTTAAAGCCTTTTCCGAGACTGATTTCACAGAAGACCTGACGCGGTTCGATGTACCAACTCTTGTCCTGCATGGCGACGACGACCAGATCGTACCCATCGGCATTACAGGCCTGGTCTCGTCTAAAATCATCAAGAGCGCCATGCTGAAAGTCATTCCAGGCGCACCTCACGGCATGTGTTCGACTCTCAAGGATCAAGTCAATGCTGAGTTGCTCGCTTTCTTCAAGGGCGTGGCGGCAGCATCGGCTTAGCACCTTCGGAACCTGAATCGCGCACGCGCCTGACTCGCATTCAAATACGACCGGCGGCTCGAAAGCCTCGGTCGAATAGGAAAGGAAGGAAGAATATGAAGATCGTAGTGATTGGTGGAAGTGGGCTGATCGGGTCAAAAGTCGTACAAAAGCTCGGCGCTAATGGTCATCACGCCGTGGCGGCATCACCGGATTCGGGTGTCAACAGCGTCACGGGCGAGGGACTGGCCGAAGTGCTGAAAGGTGCTTCCGTAGTCGTCGACGTATCAAACTCTCCCTCGTGGGAGGACGCAGAAGTGCTGAAGTTCTTCGAAACATCAACTCGCAACCTCCTTACCTATGAAGCGGCCGCAGGCGTAGGACATCACGTTGCGTTATCGGTTGTGGGAACCGATCAGTTGTCCGAAAGCGGTTACTTCCGCGCTAAGATCGCTCAGGAGAAACTGATCAAAGAATCTTCAATCCCCTACTCCATCGTGCACGCAACGCAGTTCTTCGAGTTCCTCAAGGGGCTTGCCGATATTTCCATGGTCGGCGACAAGGTGCATTTGTCACCTGTCCTTTTCCAGCCGATGGCTGCCGAAGACGTTGCGAGTGGGGTAGCCAGGGTCGCTGTCGGCTTGCCGGTAAATGGCATCATCGAAATAGCGGGGCCGGAACAGTTTCGCGTGGATGAACTAGTCCGGCGGCGCTTGGCCAGCCTCAATGATCCCCGCGAAGTCGTCGACGACCCACACGCGCGATACAGCGGCGCGGAAGTCAGCGAACGAACGCTTCTCCCAGGAAAAGACGCCCGACTTGGCGAAACGCGCTTTGCAGACTGGCTCAAGAGTCCCGCGTCTCAACCTCCGAAGGCAAAGTTGCCATCCGCGGCAGCCGCAACTGCGACGAAAAGAGCCTGAGACCATGGCAGATAACGAACTTCGCATCGACGAGATACCACAAGGCTTGGTCGTTAGTGGTGTGACATTAGACAACGGAGTTGTGACAAAAGCAGCAGCTTTCGTCACTTCGCAGGCCGCAGGCGAGTGGGGAATGGGAACATACACCGGCGGTCGACCCGCCTCTACCCATGACGAGATTGCCCAGCTCGCGTTCAATCTGTACGAGTCACGTGGCCGGCAAGATGGGCACGACGTCGAAGATTGGCTGCATGCCGAGCAGGAACTCGTACTGCGTTACGCGTAACTGCGAACTACTAGGCGCAACTCGTGGACAGACGTGGCCCACATCGGACCATTTGCAACGAAATGGCCTGAGGAGATGTGGAGGTGGAATGCTAAATCTCGAATCTGGCGATCGAATTGAATTGTTCTACGAAGACGCTCCTGCAAGGGCGATTCGTGCAACAGTTAGCCGTTTGTTGACTGATCGGGATGAAGGAATGGGCACCGAGGTTGAAGACTATACTGCTTGTTGGATCGAGATCACCGTGGACGAGCCGAGCGACATGGACGCCCAACAAGTTCTTTTGTTTGGCACGGATTTCCAGTATCGGCTGAACGGCCGCCCGATAACTCTTCGTAAGACACAGGACTAGCTGGTCGCGCGGCCCGAAAAGTTCAGCAGTCGGGGCAAACCTCCGGGTTCACATCTTGTCGAATCCAAAACTGGGGGAGTCGATGGAATTTACTGAAGAAGCTTTAAAGGTGGTCAAGACCTTGAAATTCGCCCAAATGGTTGATGAGTATCTTTCGCCCTGGCGCGAACAGGGGGTATCAGATTTACAGCTTACGAGGGTACTCGCTGCGGTCGTCAGCTGGGCTGCGACCGGGCAGGCTATCTTACGAGCTGACGGCTTTTGCTCTCAGTCACGTCACGGAGATCGACGATCTTAGCGCCAATGTGGGCGAGAACATCTTCGGTTTGCGTACGCGGCATTAGTCACCTCGCACTCACGGATTGACATTGACATCGTACGGATTTGGACTGGGGCTAAAGGCATGCACGTGCAGTGGAGCTGGATTTTCGCGATTTCTCCAGCTTGTCCCTGGTGAAGGAGAATCGCAGGCATCCGGGGAACTCTGCGTGTTGCGTTTTTGTCGAGGAAAGGAGCAACCATGAAAATCGGCATCATCGGCGCAGGCCAGATCGGTGGCACACTCACACGTCGATTGAGCCAGTTGGGACACGAGGTGTTCGTGGCTAACTCGCGAGGGCCTTCAGCCCTCGCCGGATTGGCGAAAGAGACGGGGGCGAAGGCCGTAACGGTTCAGGATGCGGCCAGAGCCAGCAGAGTGGTCATCGTGACCATTCCGGAGGCGAAGATTCGAAACCTTCCGATAAATCTTTTCGAAGGTGTGCCGGGAGACGTCGTGGTGATCGACACTGGAAATTACTACCCTCGTGAACGTGATGGCCGCATTGACGAAATCGAGGCTGGCATGCAGGAAAGCCGGTGGGTCGAGACTCGGCTGGGCCGTCCCGTCGTCAAGGCTTTCAATACGATGAATTACAAACATCTGCTCGAATTAGGCCGTTCTGCAGGTACTCCCGGACGCCTCGCCCTGCCGGTCGCGGGCGACGACCCGAGGGCGAAGCAAGTGGTGCTGTGGCTGATCGAGCAGCTCGGATTTGACGGAGTCGACGACGGCGGGTTAGATGATTCCTGGCGCCAACAGCCGGGCACGCCGGTTTATGACAAGGAATTGGACAGCGCCGGTGTGCGGCACGCATTGGCCAAAGCGCGAAACGAGCGTACATCGCAGTGGCGGGCAGCAGGGAATAGTTCAGGCAGCTTCGCCCAACGTGCCTGAGAGATGGGCCATTCCGAGAGTCAGGAATGGCCCCGCGGTGGTCACTTTTTCTGTGTGGTTTCGGTCAGGGGCAAGCGGTCGACGCGGTTTGGTTTCGAATCCCGCGCGGAAACGATGAGCGATCTTGGGTCTAGAATCAAATCGAGTTCTGCGACCTGGATCTCCGACAGGTTGCGCTTCCCTCGGTTGCGCTCTACCACGAGCGCGTCATTTCTCTCCTTGCGGGCTTGTTGTTCTACAACACCGCCAATGCCAATCGTTTGATCTTTCTGATTCAACGTGGCCTGGCCCACCTTCCCGTCGGCACGAAGGGAAATGGAGTATCTGCCAGGGCGCAGACTCTTTCCATTGCAGTGCACGGTGTAGGGCAGGTTAAACCGGCCTTCATAGCGAAAAGTGGCCACTGCCGCTTCGGAATTAGCTTTCGTCTGTGGCCGATCGAAAGGCACCATATTAGGGGAGTCGAAATGGTCGGGATCGATCTCTGCTTGGGCGCGCGCCGAAGGCGCTGCAAGCACGATTCCAGCCGCCAGACCTGCCAAGATTCCAAACCACGATCTATTTTTCATCGAAGTTTCCTTTCTCCTTGGATCGAGAGCGCCCCTTAATGGTTCCCGTGCGCGTCGAAGTCACGATTCCTATTGCTACGAGCATTCTCACTTGTCGTCTGCTGTGACAGGACAGCCTTTCTAACTGTGACAAAGCAGATGCATTTGCAAATAACGCCGAGCAACTGTCACAAATCGACGATCTAGATGGTCTTTCATCGAGGGGCGAATGGATCGGCCGCGACGGGCATTCCTCGTCTTGGTCCCGTTGGTGGCCGGATCGTTAAGGAAGTACTAGTAGGACTCATCGACGCGGACACGGTATCGTATCGCCGGAGCTAGCAGGAATGGCGACCCCAAAAAAACACTCAGCGAATTACTTGCGCCCTGATTCAGAGCGAGAGTGTTCGACATCCGCTTGAAGAGCTTTTCACAACACTCTCCGGTTTAGCGGCCTGTACTTGCTCTTAAAGGTGGCGTGTTTCATTCGGATCAGTGCTTTCCTTCCCCAATTGATTTGCAATCAATACTGTCACGCACTTCATAGTTCTCTCTTCGTGTATTTCGACTCGACCAGCGCGAAATCATCAGCACGCTGTCACAAAGCGATGGAATGTACGGTCTTAGCGAGTACGACAGGCAGCTGTGAAATGCGTCCGTCGAAAATGACGATGCTAATCATGAAAATCGTACGTTCAAAGGAAAGGTTTGCTTATGACGATTACAAAAGTAATTTTGATGCTCGCGTTTCTAATGTCCGTGCCCCTGGAGCCCAAAGAGGCGAACGTGACGCCGCTCTTTTCGAAAGACCTGACGGACCTTCCCGGCAAGGAAGGTCTGATGATCACGGTAGTGTATCCGCCGGGTAGCTCGGACCCAATCCATCGCCACAATGCACATGCGTTTGTTTATGTCCTTGAGGGCTCAATCGTGATGCAGGTAAGGGCCGGAAAGGAAGTCACTCTGACAGCTGGTCAGACCTTCTATGAAGGCCCCTCTGATGTTCACGTCGTCGGGCGGAACGCCAGCCAAACCGAACCGGCGAAATTCGTCGTGTTCTTGGTTAAGGACAAGGGCGCTCCCGTGGTGTTCCCGGCCAACTAATTCAGCAGCCTGAATTTTTCCGAACCGCACGCCCAAGATTCGCCGGCCGACAGGGTGTGAGCAAAGATGAAGTGAAGGCTGGCGACAGCCTCGGGCATTGCCACCGTTTGCATTTGGACTGGGCCTGAGGCATGCACACGCAGGGGAGCTGGGTTTTCGCGATTTCTCCAGCTTGTTCCTGGTGAAGGAGAATCGCAGACAACTAGGGAACTCTGCGTGTCGCATTTCTATGGATGACTATCGCAGGCGTGTAAAGTCGGGAATTTCAGAAACCTCTGTAACGGGGTGGCCTGGGTGGGTAGGGAGGCGAAATGTTAAATCTCAAATCGGGTGATCGAATTGAACTGTTCGACGAAGACTCCCCTGCGACGACCATTTGCGCAACAGTGGGCCGTTTGTTGAGTGATTGGGACGAAGGGATGGGCATCGAGGTTCAGGATTATGTTGCTTGTTGGGCCGAGATCACCGTAGACGAGCCGAGCGACGGTGACGCCAAGCAGGTTGTATTGCTTGGCACGGATTTCCAGTGCCGGTTAAACGGCCGTCGGGTAACCATTCGTAAGAAACAAGATTAAGTAGACCGAAGTAAACGAGGGATCATTGACGACGCTCGACCCGCAGCGGCGTCGGCGAGCGCGTCTCTGTTCACATAGGAGGTCATTATGGCTCTGCAACAAACGCTGATTTCCCTTCAGTCCGGCCCTGTCGAGGTGCGTCTTGCCAGAGTATTGGAGGAATTGGATCGTGAACGGCAGGCGGTCGGGGAGATTCAACGTTCACTCCTGCCGGCGTCTCTGCCGGGGCTTCCCGGCTTTGAAATGTCACCCTATTACCAGCCGAGCGAACATGCCAGCGGCGATTATTACGATGTGGTGCCGCTCATCGACGACCAGTGGGGATTTGTCATGGCGGATGTATCGGGGCATGGAACCCCGGCGGCGGTCATCATGACCGTGTTGCGGACCCTGATACACGCAGAGTTGCCGAGCAATCGAGATAAGTCGGCGGGCGAGTTTCTGGAACGCGTCAACAGAGTTATGTGTGAAACATACCTGCGAGATAGCCGATTTGTGACGGTTTGGGCCGCAGTGCTGAATCCGGTCTCTCGACGACTGACTTACGCATCCGCCGGCCACAATCCACCGCGTCTCCTGCGCGGCGGTAGCGTGTTATCACTCGACGTGGTGGGGGGACTTCCATTGGGATTTGACCCGGGGGCAAGCTACGAGGATGCAAGCATCACGCTCGAACCCGAAGATTTGGTGGTGATCTACACCGACGGAATCACGGAAGCGATGCGGGAGGGCATAGATGGTCTAGAGTTGTTCGGCACCGAGGGGCTCGATCGGGTGTTAAGCGAGTACAGTTCAGACCGAGCATGCGATTGCACGGAGCTTGTGAGAAAGGCGATCGCGGCGTTCACAAACGACGCGACTCCGACGGACGATCGGACTATGCTAATTCTCCGAGCAATCTCCAAGGATTCATAGATTCCAGATTCGTCTGAAATAAATCAAGCACCAGATTAATAAATTTGCCCGAAGTACGGCGAGAAAAGCGTCGCTACCTTAGAGGAATTGTCAGCAATGCTTTTTCGACGAGAATTTGGGCAAAAACTGCTGCACTATAGGCTGCAAATGAGCGCATTTCACTGCGACTGAGAAGCCCCTAAATCCTACAAAACTCGTGAAAATCGGTGGGTACGAACAGGTCAGGTAGAATTTCTTAGTAAACCGCCGCCATCAATCTCCCCAACTGGAGGATCAGAGCTTTCGGTTTTTACCCGAAGGCTTTCCCGCCACAACGGTTGTTTGAAACGGTGTTCCAAATTTCGCGGGTTTGGAAAACCGCCGCAAGAGGGGCTTCGCCGAGCATGCAGAGACCGGGACACACGGGAATTCACAAAACCCAACGTGGTGAAGCTTCACAAATCGATGACAACATCGCGAATCGGTTGTGAGCAGCAGACGAGAAGGTTGCCGTCGGCGGGTTTTTCGAGCGGCTCGGGTCCGTAGACAACTGCTCCCGAAACCAAACCGCTCTCACAGCTATGACAAACGCCGGTCCTGCACGACCAACGGACCGGGACGTCGCACGCCTCCGCTAGTTCAAGGATGCTTTGGTACCGCGACGCATTCCAGTGTGCGGCGACGCCACTGCGCGCGAACGATACCAGCGAACCAGATTTGGAGTCATCCTCAGGCATATGCGGAGTTCGCGTCACTGCGCCGACGACACCAGGGGTCATGGACTCACTGCCATTGAAAAGTTCGACGTGAACTTGCTCCGGCACCACGCCCAAGGTTGCGAGCTCGTGTTTCATGTCTGCCATGAACCGAGTCGGCCCGCAGAGGTAGACATCCGCATCTCGTGGAAGGCCGACCTCAGCGAACACCGATCGCGAGAGGTGACCGGTCGCGTCGAAGTCCTCACCGATCTTGTCGCTCGAACCCGGCCTGGTGTAGCAAACATAGCTGCGGCCACGCGTGAGCGCACGCATGAGGCGGTGGACTTCATCGGCGAACGGATGATGTCGGCGATCGCGAGCCGCGTGCATCCACAAGACTTGTCGTGTCGAGCGAGCCGCCGCCAGCGCGTGCAGCATCGCCAGAACTGGCGTCGCGCCGATTCCCGCGCTGAGCAGCACCAAAGGCCGCTCTCCGGACTGCAGAATGAAGCTTCCCCGCGGCGAGCTGACGTCGAGAGTATCGCCCACCCGGACATGCTCTCGCAGGTAGGTTCCAGCCACAGCATTCGGCTCGATCTTCACGCTGATTCGGTAGCGTTCCGTCGAGAGCGGGCCCGAGAGCGAGTAGCTGCGAAAACATGGCGGGCGTTCAGCGTTCGGCTGAAGACGCATGACGACGTATTGCCCTGCCAGAGCAGTTGGCAGTTGCTGATTGTCGGGGCTCTGCATTGTCAGGGAGAGAACGTCCGCGGATTCAAGATCGATCGCCACTACCTGCAGGGGCCGAAATCCTGGTGCGACCGGATGCGCCGCTGCGGCCGGCGTCAGCCCCGCGTTCCCACTGCCCGCGCCACTTGTTTGGTTGTGCAGCAAAGCCTCAAACGACCCGCGCCATCCGGGCGAAAGCGCTTCGATCCGCAGCGCGCGTTCCAGTCGATCGCGTGGATGGTTGGGCGAATAGAGAAGCGCGTTGATCTCGGCAACGGTCATTCGCTCCTCCGTTTCTCCTACCTTCACGATTTCGTCGCCCGCCTCCACCTCGCCTTCACGCAGGACACGGAAGTAGAACCCCGGGCGACCACTGGACGTCAGCAATGTCGGCATGCGGGGCTCGTTCATCCGAATGCCGACTCGATAGCAAGTCACGCGAGGCTGAGTGACCTCGAACAGTGCGCTGCCGATCTGATAACGGTCGCCGATGCACGCGGCATCGTCGGGCAAGCCTTCGATCGTGAAGTTCTCGCCGAACTGTCCGTGCACGAAGTCCGTCTTATTCAGTTGCTCTTGCCAATAGCGATGCGATTCGATCTGGTACACGAAGACGGCTCGCTGCTCACCCCCGTGCCCGGCCAAGTCACCTTGACCGTCTCCGTCGAGATTCAGCCGGCCGACACGACAACGACCACGCACCGGATTTTTCCAGATCCCGGTGTGCACAGTGCGCCCCTTCCACGTGATGTCGCGCGGAAGTCCCACGTTCACCGATAGTAGTCGAGCCATCTCGCTCGGAATTCCTCCTGCATGCACAAAACATTCGCAAAAAGGCCCGGCCGCCTGTAGATGGCCTCGTATGGCGAGTTCTCGCCCTTGCACTGATTGTGGACCGAGAAGCGTATCCGCCGCGATCTCCTACTGGATGTTTCTACTGCGCCGAGCATGGTCGAAATCAGCAAGCTTCCACACTACGTCACCCATTGCGGTAGCCCCGTTCCTGTAGCACCCAGCTGTTGCCATCCGGATCGGAGAAGTTGGCGAAGCTGGCATAGTCTCCGCGCGCGGGGTCGAGCCCGGGTGCGAAACCTCCGTCCCAGGCTCCAATGGGTGTCTTGTGCCGGATCTCACCGACCTCGACCCCACGTTCGAGCAGGCGCCTCCGCGCGACCTCAAGGTCCGCGACGACGAGATAGACGTTGCGGAGTGAGCCGACTGGCGCGTCGGTGAGTCCGTTACCGATCTGGATCGAGCAGCTGGAGCCCGGCGGAGTGAGCTGCACGACGCGGAACGCGTCGTTCGGCGAATAGTCAACGTCGAGCGTGAAGCCGACCTGATCGATATAGAACCGCAGCGCTCGCTCGACATCGCTCACCGGCAGCGTGATCACTTCGACTGAAAACGTTGGCGTTCTCACGGTTACGTCTCCTCTGCGCCTGCGACCATGAAGGTCCCTTCGTTGCTTCTGTCATGGAATCTCGCTAGCGACGTAGGTGTGTCTCAGCGACACTAAGTTCGCGATCCGGGCCGTGCGGAATTACCGTCTGACCCGGCTCAAGGTGAAGTTGCGTGCCATCGAGCTGTATGGAAACTATGTCTGGCTCAAACGACATTAGGCCGGCGATACGGCCAACTTCAGGATAGGCCTCACGATACGACCACGCCGCCAGACGTGCGTCACCGATATCGTAGTAGCTGCATAGGCCTTTGTATGGGCAAAAGGTCTGATGGTCCACGAAGGTCAGCGCGGACTCATCGATGTCGGCGCGCGGAACGTACCAGCGCGGCGCGAAGCCAGACTCGTAGAGGACAATCGGTCGCTTGGTATCAGCGACGACGCGGTCACGGTGGCGGACCACCAGGCTACGGGAAGACTGGCGGATATCAATGCGATGGTAGCTGTCGGCGGCATGGCCCATGATCCGTTCGTCTTCTTCGTAGAAGGCATCCATGGCCGGCCAAGCAAACGCGATTCGCGCTCGCAACTCGCTCGCGTAGGCCGGCAGCTCGATGTGCTGCCATGCCCCACGCGGTGCGTTCTTCTCGCTCGCACGGACGGTATACCAGGAAGTGAGCCCGAGGTCGGGGTGCCGCGTGGTGTGCTCGTTGCGTTCCAGGGTTTCTGAAGAGACGTCGGTCTCCGGGAAGTAGGCCACCGGATACCGACCGGGTTCAAAGAGCAGGAGGACGTGCTCGCTGTCAGCGATCCAAGCTCCGCCGAACCGCACGCGCATGCGCCGGCGCAACGGCTCGGCATAGAGAAGTCGTTTAGACAGCGGCTCAGGCACCAGGAACCTGCCGATTGCCCCCGGTGAGAGCGGGCCTTGTTGCCAAGAAAGTCCCATTGATCACCTCTGAAAGTTTCGCGCCAGAATCAGAAATCGACCTAAATTTCTAGTGGGCAGTTTGGTCCGGCGTCCTGCTCACTTTGCGACGGTCCCGCTCCACTCGCGCCAAGTTTGTTTGTGGCCTCAATGGCCGGGTCCAGAGGCTCGGGACGCAGATAGACCAGTAAAGCGCAACAGATCAGCCCAAAACCCAGCGAAGGAAACTTCAGTGAAACCAGCATCGCAATAAAGAAGGTCCCCAATGTGAATAACGAGCGCGTTTTTGCGAATCGTCGCGTCCGGGGCGAGACCTCCTCCACTGGCGCCCAAGCTAATGCGTGCCACTCGAATGGTATATACGCGACATTTACAAGTACAAAGACCGCCCCATAGACGAATACAGGAACCGCTGCCAATTTCGAATCCGCGATCCACGCTGTTGAGAAAGGAATTAGCGACACCATGAACAGGTGTACGAAATTCATCCAAATGAGACGCGGGCTCGCATGCTGGCAAAACCTCAGCAAGTGGTGGTGATTCAACCAGACAATTGCGATGAAGTAGTAGCTCACCACATAGCTCAATGCAGTCGGCCAAAGCGGCAGAAGGGAACCAAACGTGGCCTGTTTGGACGGCGGCTTCAGTTCGAGCACCATGATCGTGATGATTACGGCAAAAACTGCGTCTGAAAAGAAACCTAATCGCTCCGTGTTCGCCCTTCGTTGAACCACAAACCCTCCAACTCAATGTGAGACCGTCTTCTGCTTGAGGTCGGTGCGATATCCTTGGCTGTCGATTCCGTTATCGAGGCGGAAGAAGAGAACAACGGAATGAGGCCTTCAACCAGAGTCGGGTGAGTCAGAATCGCACATGAAGACTGCATGGGCTTTGCCATAGGGCATGTGTTCCTAGTGATTTTGCGACGCCTCCGTCGGTCTTAGCGCCGCTGCTCCGAAATTCACGCTGAATCGTTTGCACCATATGGACACCGCGCGGTATTTCGCGAGATTCAAGTCGCTGCCAAGTGTGTAGTTTTGGTCGCCGATGTTTCCCTTAATCACTCCCAGATCAACGAAACCGGCCTTTTGCACGGTCGCCACGTCCTTCGCGTCGTCGGCCGCGACCATGTAGACGTGCACATCAGGACCGTTGGACGTGCGGAAGCTCGTCAGGCGAAGAACACGCGTACCATCTCCCATCTGATAGATGGTTGCGGTGCCTTCCGTCGGGTGCAAAATGCCGTAGAACCGTCCGGATTCCAGAGGGTGTGCCGACGACGCGCCTTGTGTGGCCGGCATTGCTTCGTCAACTTGGCGATTGACCACAAGCCGCTCCGGCCGAAACGCATACCATGCGATCAAAACCACGACCGCAACAATAGGAACGGCAAGTTTTCTCCACGTTTTCATTTCTGTGTCTCCTTCACTTCAGGTATCAGGCGCTAGTCTCTTTTCGAAAAAATGACCCCGCCCTAAATGCCCTTGATCTCGCCGCCGTCCATACGCACCGAAGTCCCAGCCACCTTGACTCGCGCCGGTGACAACAGCGACCGACTTAATTTCCATAAGACGACCTCTTCCAAATATTCAGCTGGGCTAGGCTCGCGAAGTGTGTTGCGCCTTGTTGGGCTTTCGCACCGACTCCCGCGGCCAACGAGCTACTGCAAAAGAGTTTTTCGCGCTGCTTCCAGAATTACGTCGATCACGACCGCCGGTTCTGAATACATGGGTGTGTGGTCCAGACGATGCGATTGAACCGTTGCGCCCATCCGATCCGCCATGAAATGTTGGGTCTTCGGATTGATCATGCGGTCTTCCTCTGCGATCAAAAACCACGACGGTTTTGATTTCCACAGCGGCGCTGGCGCCGGCTCTTGAATGCACTGGACCGCAATTGGCCGTTGCACGGCAGCCGCGATGTTTGTTTGATCGACCGAGGCCTTGTGGGCAACCGCTCGGCGAAACCCGTCTTCCGGCATCGATATAAACCCATGAGAATCGGGAGCCAACTTGGGCGCTTCCGGATGCGGCGCTTCGCGATAGAACACCTTGGATACGGTCTCGCCCTCATCCGGCGCGAGCGCCGCGACATAGACCAGAGATTTGACTCGGTCTTCCCGCACCGCGGCGATCACCGCGCCTGAGTAGGCGTGTCCCACGAGGACCACTGGGCCGCTTGCCCGTTCCAGTGCCCAACTCAAAGCGGTAGCGTCGTTGGTTAATGACGTGAGCGGGATCGGCGCACAGATCACTTTAAGACCGCGCCGCTCCAGAGCGAGAATAATGTTGCTCCAACAATGGCCGTCGGCCCACGCACCATGGACCAAAATTACGGTTGAGTTCTGGGGGAATTCGCCCACCTTGGCAGCCCGCTCAGGCAAACTTGCGACAAATTGTGCGGTGTTTTGCGCTCGCGCAAATTCAGTGAGAGAGCCCTTGAGTGCAACACCTAGAGATGCAGCTGTGAGCGCACCCAGAAAGCTACGACGTTCCATTTCTTCCTCCTCGTTCCAATCCCGTCTTGCTGAAAAATGAGCTCACAACAAGCACCTTTTTCATTGACCTTTCGCCAAAACGATTGTCGAGTTAGGAGGGAAGGAGGTCATCGTTGAGCTGCGCTTTCTGTGGCGGGCCGCTTGGGGCCATTTGCGGCGAGGAAGTCTTTCATTGCGGAAGCAATTTCGACGAAGTGCGTCTCCGTCGCAAAATGTCCGGTATCGAGGAACTGAACCTTCGCGCTAGGTATGTCTTTTCGAAACGCTTCCGCACCTGCGGGAACGAAGAAAGGATCGTTCTTGCCCCAGATGGCAAGCAAGGGCGGCTTCGATTTACGGAAATATTCCTGAAATTTCGGATAAAGCTTTACGTTCGACGCGTAATCCAGAAACAAATCGAGCTGAATCTCTCTGTTCCCCGCACGCTCGAGCAGCGCCGTATCCAACGTGTACGACTCAGGCGGAACACTCGCTGGATTTGCCACGCCGTGCGTGTACTGCCAGCGCGTTCCTCCCGCAGTCAGAATACTTTGGCGAAGGATGTCCCTATTCTCTGCCGTGGGTGCCGCCCAGTATTTCCGGATCGGGCCCCAAGCTTCACCAAGGCCTTCGTCGTATGCGTTTCCGTTCTGCGAAATGATCGCGGTAACCCGGTCGGGATGGGCCATCGCCAAGCGAAAGCCGGTCGGCGCGCCATAATCGAACACGTAGATTGCGTAGCGGTCGATTTTGAGTGCTTGCGTGAAGGCCTCCATCGTGAGAGCCAATCGATCGAACGTATACGAATATTGGCGTTCAGGAGGGACCTCAGTGAATCCGAACCCGGGAAGGTCTGGCGCGATCACGCGGTAATCGTCCGCTAGACGCGGAATGAGTTCACGGAACATGAAAGAAGAGCTGGGGAATCCGTGCAGTAAGAGTATGACGGGCGCGTTTGCTTCGCCTGCCGTCCGGTAAAACACTTGTACGCCGTCGGCCTCGACCTTATGGACGGATGTAGGAGACACGCTGATTCGGACAGCGTCCAGGCTCGGCGCTGCGCGTTTTGTAGCCGTACGTGACGTCGCATCACTCATAAAATTCTCTCCTCACTTCGGGGATCTCCAGCGCAGGTGGGATGCCAAAGAAGCGAAGCTCACTCGAAGAGAGAACATCCCGCGCAAATCATTGTGGCGGTTGAAGTTCTGTAAGGAAGGAGGCCGATATCTCTTGAATTTTACCTGACAAATCTCCGACGGATGTCCGCCGCTGACGAGTTTCCGTCGCATTCACTGCCACTCGTGCTATGGCGGCTTGGAAAACTTAGTCGTCGCCAGCCGCAGCGCTGGCGCTTCGTTTCTGTGGGACCGCGGCAGGTCGAATTATCCGAAGTTTCTTCATCCTGTAGACCAATGACGTTCGCTTCATCCCCAAGCGTTCGGCCGCACCGTTCCGCCCGCCGATTACCCAGTTGCTCGCTGCAAGTGCACGTAGGATATGATCCCGTTCTACCTCCGCGAGACCATTCATGGGGACATTGGGTTCCTTGGGACTCTGGAACGGCTCCAGCTCGGAAGTTGGCGCGCGTAATATCGACTGCGGGGAGAGAATCACCGCGCGTTCGATAAAGTTCTGCAATTCGCGGACGTTTCCCGGCCATTGGTATCGCACCAACGCATCCATCGTCGCCGGAGGGATTATGTCAATCCGTTTGTTCATGCGTTGAGCGTAGAGCGCTGCGAAATGCTGCACCAATCTCGGAATATCCTCCGTGCGCTGCCGCAGGGCCGGGACGTGGATTGGAAATACTTTCAGCCGATAATAAAGGTCTTCGCGAAATGTCCCTTGTTTTACCATCGCGGGCAAATCTCGATGCGTGGCCGCGATCAGCCGGACGTCAACCTTGTGCGTACGGTTGCTGCCGAGCCTCTCGAATTCCTGCTCCTGCAAAACGCGTAGGAGTTTCGCCTGAAGTTCCAGAGGTATATCGCCAACTTCATCAAGAAAAAGCGTGCCTTTGTCAGCGAGTTCGAACCGACCTGTTTTTTGGGCGATGGCACCGGTAAATGCTCCTTTTTCGTGCCCGAACAGCTCACTCTCAAGAAGTCCAAGCGGAATCGCGGCGCAATTCAGTTTCACGAATGCCTTTTGGCTGCGGCCGCTTAGCTTATGTGTCGCGCGCGCAATAAGTTCTTTGCCGGTTCCCGTCTCTCCCAGGATCAGCACGCTCGAATCCGTGGGCGCGACCACAGACACCAGGCTCAACACGGTCTTCAACGCCGGGCTCGCTCCGACGATTTCACCAACCTCGGCGCGAATTTCCTCCTCGAGATAGAGTCGTTGTTTCGTCTCTTGGTCTCTGTCCTTTAACGCGTTTTCGTAGTCCAAGGCGTTTTCAACGGCGATGGCTACCTGCCCGGCAACCTGTTCGAGAAAAACGACGTCATCCCGCTCGAATGCCCTCTCCGATCGCTTTAGGGCGGCCAATACACCTACTACGCCGCTTCTGCCAATAAGCGGTAGATCGCACCCCGACACCAAGCCTTCCGCCATTACACGTTGATAGAAAGGTCGACCTACGCTGCTGCCGAAATATTCAGGGTCGTCGCGTACCTCCTCAAAGCTGTGAAAGTGTTGAGTCTTGCCGGTCCGGAAAGCTTTGTCGCAGCTCGAACCATGGATGGGTATAAGCGTCCCGTCGCAGAGGGAGCCTCGCGCCTCAGGGTTGTACAAAATCGTCACGCGCAATTGCCCGCTGTCAACGTTCGGCAAAAGCAAGGCGCAGAAATCGCAGCGGGTTACGCTCAGCAGATTGGTGGATAGCGCCTCAATCAAACGGCGCAGATCCAGCTTTGATGTCATGCTGTTCGTAATTTCCAGAAGCAATCGCAGCCGATCACGCTCACGCCGTAACGCTTCCTCGTTGATGTGGCGCTCGATTGCAATGCCCGTGATGTGGCTGGCTTCCTCGATCAACTGCAGGTCGCTGGCACCTGGGCTACGCGCTTCACGATAAAGGATGGCGAAAGTACCGAGGGGTTTACCTTCACTCGTGAACAAGGGGCGCGACCAAACTGAGCGAATCCCATAAGGCAACACGAGGTCACGATAGCCATCCCAGATGGACTCGGTAAGGATGTCGGCCACATACACCGGCTCCCGCCGATAGACGGCTGTGCCGCAGGACGCACCTTTCGGACAAATTTCCATGCGCCCTACGCGAACGCTAAATCCAGGAAGACTGGGCGCCGCTGCGCAATGGAGATACTTTCCGTCCTCATCGGGAAGCCAGATAGTGCACAACATGCCTTCGCTTTGAGACTCGGCCAACCGAGCAATGATCGTGAGTACTTCAGCGAGTGGAGACCCAGAAAAAATCAACTTGAGAATGCTAAGTACAGACTCGCTGGAAAAGAGACCGGACTCGTTCTGCGTCCGTTCGACTCCGGATAGGATTTGCGCGGGAGATTGTGTTGCTCGCTCCATGGACCATCCTTACCTTAACGCCATGAAATTCAGCCGCTGACTGTTGCTTGTGCGGCGTGAACATGGATAGTGTCAGCGAGAAGGCCTACGATCTTCTGCGATTTCTGAAGAAGGTCTGAGGCCGCGTCTACTGCAGATGCCGATTTCATAGCTCCAACTTCCGGCAGACTCACACACTACTTTAAGCCGGAACGGGCGAAACTGCCACACGCTAGAGGGATGGGTGCCAAGGCAGGTGCGTTGCAATCGGGGGAACGGGGCAATTTTGGTACACAGTTGGTGCACAATAATTTGCAAATGAGATCGATGGGCGCAACTGAGAGCCCTCTAAATCACTTAAACAAAAGAAACCTGGTGAGTACGAACAGGGCAGGAAGAATTAGCAAACCGCCACCTTCAGCATTTCATTCCGGCAAAGTTTGAAGACAGGAGGAGTCTTACTTATCAGTGTCAGCTAGCAGAAATCGGTGAACGATGCTCTGCTTCCTAGAAGCCGCGACCTCCTGCGTGACAGCCAGGCGATTAATAGCGGCTGAACTGGGCCTGTAGTCGGCGTGGAGCGAACGTAATGCACCGTCGAGCCGACAGCGTAATAACCGACAGTATAGAACCGGTCTGCTATAATAGAGGCTTACGATGGATGCTTTGCCCACTCGGGAGGTAGGCCGATGAGGGTGTTACGCTCCCAGTCTGTTGTCGAACAGAAACAAGAAGGCCGCGCCTGGCGCGAGCGGTTTGTTCAGAACGCCGTGGCCAACGTTCGTCTCGAAGGATTAGAGCCAAGTCCGAAGGCGCTGGAAATTTGGCAAAGCTATATAGAGGGTGAAATCTCTGTTGAACAGGCCGGGAAACTGATTCGAGCCCTCCCGACAAGCTTCTAGTTTCCTCGATGAGTTCCGACCCGTACGTTTATCCGGGTACGACAGTCCTCAAGAATATCCCTGGGATTCGCAATCAGAAAACGCTGGATGGCTTTGAAGCCGACCGAGTAGGGCAACGGTCTTTAGAGCTTATAGAACATCCGCTCTCTGGTGTCTTTGATGTAGGCCGCCTGCGGCGAATTCATCGTTATCTTTTCCAAGACGTTTACGAATGGGCAGGACACTTTCGAACGGTAGATATCGCAAAGGGGAATTCATATTTTGCACATGTGCCGTACATTCGTTCTACGTTGGATCGTTTGTTTGAGAGATTATCTGAAGAACAGGATCTTCGTGGTGTAAATCTAGAAGCATTCGCGCGCCGCGGAGCAGAGATACTGGGAACATTGAACGCTGTACACCCATTTCGAGAAGGGAATGGGAGAGCCCAGCGAGAATTTGTCCGAGAGCTCGCGCACAACAACGGCTACTGGGTTGATTGGAGCAAAGTGTCACGCGAGGAGCTGTACAAAGCAAGTGATGCAAGTTTCATGCGCGGGGAGAACGCCATTTTCGAGGAAATGCTTAGGAAGGCGATCGAGCCGATTACCTGAGAGAGGGAATCGCGCGCGACGGCGCCGTGACAGTGCAGGACTCTAACCAACGACAGGGCAGCGTTCTAACCAACTGAACTACGTCCCCAGCCGTGGAATCAACGACTTAGCCTAAAACATTGCAAACAAGGGCTTTGCAAGTTTCGCATACAGCGCACTGTTCGCTTGCGGCGCATACGGTAGCAGCTGTCCCTGCCAAAACCGCCAATAAACCGCTAATAAGAATTCGTGCGCTCATGCGGGACTCATACTAACACAGATGCCTGCGAGAGGCGAAGTAGAGTCCGACGAATCTTTGCGCATTTCGACGAATCGTGGCAGCCGAATCACATTCCACCATCTATCATCTCGTTCGCGCGCTACGCTCAGGGAATCTTCTTTGCGTCGCAGACGCGGCTGCCTCCCAAGTAGGTGTGCGTTTGTTTTCGCGTTAGCAGTCCTTCTTGCTTTTTCCACTTCTCATTTAGAGAATCGCCCTGACCACGCCGCCATCTACTCGCAGTGCTGCCCCGTTCGTCGCCGAGGATAGCTGCCCAGCCACGTAGGTCGCCATCGCCGCAACTTCGTCAACAGTGGCAAAACGCTTCAGAAGGGATGATGGCCGCGCATGTTCAAAGAAATCGTGCTCCATCTCTTTTTTCGACTTATTCTGCTGCTTCGCCATCGCCTCAACAAATCCGCTCACACCTTCCGACTCCGTCGGCCCGGCAAGAATAGTGTTTATCGTTACGCCGGTTCCAGCCACCGACTCTGCGATCCCGCGCGCCACGGCAATCTGTGCAGTCTTTGTCATTCCGTAGTGCACCATTTCCGCCGGAATTTGCACTCCCGATTCGCTCGAAATGAATAGGATACGGCCCCAGTTCCGTTTCAGCATGCCCGCGAGATAGTGTCGCGAGAGCCGCACTCCGCTCATTACATTTATCTCGAAAAATCGGTACCAATCTGCATCGGGGATCTCCGCAAACGGTTTAGGCTCGAAAATGCCCACATTGTTCACCAGCACATCCACAGGGGGAAGTTTCGCAATTACCGCCTCGGCGCCGGCCAAACCTGAAAAGTCCGCTGCTATCTGGCGCAAGGACGGGCTGAGGATGCTTTGGCCGAAATCGAGCGAGAACCGTTTGCTGTTTCGCGTCTGCAAGGATACGCAGTTGTGTACTACGCACTTGGTCGGAAGAAGGACTCGGACACCGCTTTGAGCGAGCTAATTGCGAAATATCAGAGGAATGATGCGTTCCAAATCGCCGGTGTTTATGCATTCCGTCACGAACCCGACAAAGCGTTTGAATGGCTGGACCGGGCTTATGTGCAGCGCGACACCGGATTGGCTGGCACTAAAGCTGAGCCTCTACTGAAGAACTTGCACGGCGATCCGCGCTACAGCGAATTTTTGAAAAAGTTGCGATTGCCACTCTGAAGCCACGTTCTGGGTCCTCCTTGGCATGTTGTGACGCGCTAAAGTTCACCACTCCGCCCAAAGTTAGTCGCTACTTGGCTGGCAACGAACGAAAGAAAGGTAACCTTTCCTCCCAGCTATAGGCATCGGCTTCTGATTCGACCTCTACAGAATCACAGATGCTTCCTCGAAATTCAGCCGGGGATTGCGTGGGTGGAGCTTGCTCGGGTCTCCATAGCCCAGGTTGCAGAGAAGATTGACCTTCCACTTGCCGTCAGGAAAGAATGCCGCATTCAGTTTAGCTGCGTCGAAGCCGGACATCGGTCCGCAGTCTAATCCCAATGCGCGTGCGGCCAGGATGAAGTATGCCGCTTGCAGCGAACTGTTGCGGAAAGCGTTCTCCTCAATCAGGGGTTTATTTCCTGCGAAGTAGGAGCGCAGATCAGCATGTGGAAAGAGCCTGGGAAGATGCTCATGGAATTCCGTGTCCCAGGCGATGATAACGGTCACAGGAGCGGCCATGGTTTTGTCGACATTGCCGGGCGCTAGAACTGGTTTGAGGAGCGCCTTGGCACTGGGAGTGGTTAGAAAAACGAATCTGGCAGGTGAGCCGTTGGCACTGGTCGGCCCAAGACGCGCCAATTCGTAAGCCTTGCGGAGGAGTTCGACGGGCACGGGTTCGGGAAGCCACGTGGAGTGTGTCCGCGCTTCGCGAAAAAGCTTATCGAGGCCCTCCTGTGAGATCGGGGTTTTGATTGCCCCAAGATTCGACGGTTTAGATTGACTGTGCATTTTGATTTCTCCTTTTAGGCGCGTTCAGCGCGAGCGCCGGGCATCCAGACTGAATGGCCCCGCTCCGAACTGGGAAATCAACAAGGCGCCGCCGAGCATCGAGACATTTTTCATGAACATAATCATTCTGCGCCATCATCGGATCCTTAACCGTCCAGAACTTGTGCAACATGAAGGTGACCGGAATCAGGAACAGCACGATGAGCCAAGCGCCAAGTTTTGCGCGGTAGCGCAGCAAAATGCTGAGGCCGCCGGCGATGGCCACCACGCCAGAAAGCGGAACCGCGATCGAAGCCAAGGGCACGCCTTGAGAAGCGGAAAAGGCGATGGTTTGCTTGGTGAAGTGATTGGGGGCAGCTACCAGGAAAATCAGCGCGAAGAAGAACCGTCCCAAAACGACCACCGCTCCCTGCCAAATGCTTATTGCTTCCACATCTTTTGAAATTGCGACCGAATTCGTTGCCATGTACTTCCTCCTTTTTCTTGTTGAATCTGCTTACGAGCAGCCGCGCAAACTAAGTTCGGGCGTCTCTCTCGTATCCATTGATGCACATCATATTGATATAGATACATTCTGCTGGACCGTTCGTGCCGGGCAAGCCCGGACCCGCTTGACGCGATATCCTAAAACTGGGATAATTACATGACGAGACCGAAGAGCGTCCCCGGCGAGAAGCCACTGTTCTGGACCGGATCCAGTAAGGATGACCTGTTGACTTTCCCGGAGGCGGTGATCGATGAAATTGGAACCGCTCTCAGCGTTGCGCAGTTTGGTGGCAAGCACCCAAGCGCGAAACCTTGGCGAGGGGAAGGACCAGGGGTCTTCGAAGTAGTCGAGGACCATCGCGGAGATACCTATCGAGCGGTGTACACGGTCAAATTCGAGAACGCCGTCTACGTACTTCATGCCTTCCAAAAGAAGTCCCCGAGCGGCATAAAGACCGCACGGAAAGATGCCGAGCTGATTGGTAGACGGCTTAATGATGCTAAGGCCGACTATGAGGTGCGATATGCAAAAGGGAAGAGTTAAGCCTGAGGTGATTCCGAGTTCCGGCAATGTCTTCGCCGATCTTGGTGTTACCAACGCGGAAGAGAAACAGACGAAGGTTCGACTCGCCGTCGCGATCAACCAGATAATTCAGGGTCGGAAACTCTCGCAAATGGCAGCGGCACGCCGACTGAATGTGAATCAACCCAAAGTGTCCGCGTTGTCCAATTACCAGCTGGACGGTTTTTCTGTCGAACGACTAATGAATTTTCTCACCGCCCTGGATCGTGACGTGGATATCATAATCCGCCGCGCGCCAAGATCGCGAAAAGGCGGTCGTATCCTAGTGACGGCTGCTTAGGCAAGGCGGTGTACCTTATCTCCAAGACCAGTGCAGTTCGTCTTTTGGATCAAATAGGCATCGGAGCGGCAAACCGATCCACCATCGAGCCTTGGCTCCGACTAGTACGGAGACGAGGATCCGCGGCGACTGCGATTCTCATATATAAGGACCGGTGCAAGTTAGGACTGGGGCGAGATTGCCCGATATAGGAAGCTCGATTCGTGGAAGTGCATGAAAACAATCGTGGAAACGTCGGGAATTTTGGGCGACCGCGCCGTGACAGTGTAGGACTCTAACCAACGACAGGGCAGCGTTCTAACCAACTGAACTACGTCCCCAACCGTGGAATCAACAACTTAGCCTAAATCATTACAAACAAAGCGTTTGCAAGATTTGCATACAGCGCACTGTTCGCCTGGCTCGCATACGGTAGCAGCTGTCCCTGCCAAAACCGCCCATAAACCGCCCATAAAAATCAGTGCCCTCATGCGGGATTTATCCTAACACAGATGTCTGTTGGAGGCGAAGCAGCATTCCGAGGAAGCGCGCCGCGAGGCGAACTAACGATTCGCAACCGGAACTATTTCCGAGGTTGCCGGAATTACAGGGGCAGAATTTCCGGAGCCCGCACAGAGGACCGTAGTTCAAAATACACTGGGCGCGAAGACGTTTCTCTTTTGAGGTTCTAATGTTGAGCTTTGGGTAGAGCATTCGGCTCTCGACCGAATGCTGGCAAATTTCGGAGGTGAATTGGGGGACGCGGCTGCTTGCCAAGCAGATATGCCATCGCCGACGCTATGGTAGACCGTTGTCAGGGTTCGCGCGCGGGTCGCCAGCACCCCCGCACGCTTCCATTGAAAGCCGAAAGCGGCAGTACCCTCTGTCGTTGCAGGGCCGAGATCCTGCGACAACTGCCCTGAACCGGAGCCGTTATCAGCAGCCTTGTGATACGCGAAAAGAAGAAGCTTGTTCTCCGAGCTAGGGACTAGAATCGCAAGGTGCAGCTTGCAAGTCTGACGAAAATGGGCGACCGCGAAAGCCACAAGCTGATACCTCGTTAAGGTTTTGGGTGGGCAAATCGCCGAGATCAAGGATGCGGAGCTCGTTTCGATGAATGACTACATCAGTGCTTACGCGCAGGTGGAGCACCTGCAGAGCGATTACGATCAAAAACTACAGAAGTACAGCGAGTTGTACAGTCTCGCGCGCAAAAGGGACAACGATCGCGGAATCTTCAACGTCGAGTGCTTCCATG
>Ga0209577_10000217_pt1 | contig 57897 bp, 52 predicted proteins | sample GraSoiAngelo_109_FD_185874 | JGI IMG/M metagenome (GOLD analysis project Ga0209577, IMG submission 185874) | Grasslands soil microbial communities from the Angelo Coastal Reserve, California, USA - 14_0903_12_20cm (SPAdes) (version 2) | ecosystem: Environmental > Terrestrial > Soil > Grasslands... | reverse complement strand
CCAGGCCGACGACCCCCAGCAAGACAACTCCCAGGATCGCGGCAGTCTCCCACAGGTGCTGCGTGCCAGTTCCGGTTTGGAGCGTTCCCCACATCGATCTCGCCGCTTAGCGTCTGGCTCCTTTCCCAGCTCGTCTTGCTTAGAGAGCCTTCAGGCGAAAGCTCAACCCAGAAACCCCAGCAGCATCGGCCATTGCGAACCGATCAGCGGGCCAAGATAAACAACCGCCAGCGCCCCTACCCCCAAAAACGTTCCCAGCGGCAGTTGATATTGGCTCGCAATGGCCCAGCGAAGCCCTCTCATGCTCCCGAGCCCTCTTCTGCTCGCACGTTCGGCCAAATTACGCTGCCAGCCCGCGAAGTACAGCGTGCTTACCACGCTCAACCCGATCACGCTGCCTAGCAGGCTGCCCAGCAAAATCGTCCAAAACGTTCCGCGCAATCCCAGAAAAGCACCGACCATGGCCATCATTTTTACGTCGCCCATGCCCATACCTTCGCGCTTGCGCACGATCCTGTAAGCTGCCGCCAATCCCCACAGCAGAAAGCTTCCAAGGGCCGCTCCGAGGATTCCATCGACCAAGCCTGCCGCGTGGGGTTGCAAACGCTGATGCAGCAAGCGCCAGCTCAAGGCTCGTGCAAATCCGTCGCTCGGTGGAACAAATGCGGAGAGCAGCAGCCCTACCGCGAATCCGGGCCAGGTCACCAAATCCGGCAGCAGCCGCACACGCAAATCGGTAATGATTAGGACGATGACAAGGCAGGTGAAAAACAGCCATTTCACCGTAGCTTGCGTGGGACCGTACTCGAGAAACACCGCCACAAACAGCAATCCCGTGGTCAGCTCCACCAGCGGGTACATCAAGGAAATGGGCGCGCCACATGTCCGGCATTTTCCCCTTAGCCACAGCCATGCAAACACCGGGACGTTGTCGTAGGGCTTGATGGGCGTTGTGCAGTTTGGGCAGCGCGAGCCCGGCGAAATAATTGAGACCTCCTCCGGAATCCGCGTGATGCAGACATTCAGGAAGCTCCCAATTACAGCCCCAAACAGGAAAATAAATATGCTGGCGATGACCACAGTTTAGTCGGCCATCTCGCGGCCGCAGGTAAAGTCGGCCGCTTTCGAGCCGCCTTAATTACTCTCCCACAGCCGCTCGCACCCCTCAACAAACCTGCTTTCCTCCGTGCCCCATCCCTAACCTTCCTATCCGGATAACGCTGCTCCGAAAAGTTGTTTCTTAGGTTGAAAACAAAAGGCTTAGTGTCAACCGCCTGGCATGGCGCATTGCGATGCTTCGGCGTGCCGCCAAGCGACATGTGCGGCACAGCTGCTGTATTTGCTGCCTCAACTTTTCTTATGAAACGGTCGACTGTAAACTGTTTCTTCATGCACTTCTTCGAGCGCAACATCCGCCGCTACGAGCATCGCCGCTGGACCACCGACGACAATCGCCGCGTCCAGCCTTTCCATTGGGGGCTCGAGCACATGGGCGGCTCGCCGGAGGAACCTGATCCGGCTGGCTTCGTTCGCGCATACGCTCGAAACGCCATTGAAAATAGTCGCGATTGGTATGCGACTACACCGGCCACCGACTATCATCTCGACGACGAGAATGTCCTTACTTTCACGAGCGCAATCGAATCCCCCTGGCCGGAGAACAATACCGTCTACGCACGCCTCTGGCCTGCTTGCCGAAGTTGGAAGCCTCCGATCAAGGCCGCGGAAGGCACGGCAGTCCTCGTCCTTCCCAACTGGAACGCCAAATGGCACGGGCAAGACGGGCTTTGCGAATGGATCGCGCGGTTCGGGATTACCGCTTTGAAGATGAGCCTGCCGTATCATAACCGCCGCATGCCAAGCGGTTATGAGCGCGCCGATCAGCTTTGCGGCCCCAATATCGGATTAACGCTTCAAGCGAACCGTCAGGCGGTCCTCGATGCGCGCCGCTGCCTGCGCTGGCTCCATCGGCTGGGCTATACCAAACTCGGCATTCTCGGCACAAGCATCGGCTCCTCCATTGGCTACATTACGCTGGTTCACGATGCTGCCGTCCGCGCTGGCGGTTTCTTTCACGTGTCCACGTACTACGCCGACGTCGTCAGCCAGGGCATGACCACCAACCACGTCTGGGAAAGCTTGCGCGAACACGCGACCGTGGATGAACTTCGCGAATACTGGGCGCCCATCAGCCCGATGCCTTATGTCGAGCGCGGCATGGGCGCTGGACGCAACTGCTTCATGGTCTACGGGAAATACGACCCGACCATGCTCCCCGAGCTGACGCGCCAGATGCTCGACTCCCTCCGCTGTAACGGCGCGGCACCGCGCACGCTGGGACTGCATTGCGGCCACTACTCCCTCGAACTCGCGCCGTTTTCCTATATCGCCGGCTACCGCATGCTCGCCTTTCTCCGCGGCGCCCTCTCCTAATGACGGCGCGTTTCAGCTAGGCAGACCTTCTTTAGGGACCTTCTTCGCGGTTCCTTCTGTCTCCGAGCTTTTCCACTGGTTTTTCCGGCCGAGTACTATTGCGGTGCTCGGCGCCTCCGCTTAGAGTTATGCGCCTCGAAGCCAGTTCTCCGGCTCGACCAGGGGGTCTCCGATGAAAATTCGTCATGTCACACTTCAGGATCAATCTTCCTTAAATCTCACGCGCAGTGAGGTTCAAGACGTTACCAATGCTCTTCAAATCCAGCTTGATCGCGACTTTACTCCTGTCTGGGGAGTTCATGCAGTGGTCCAAGCGCTCAATCAAGGAGAGAATGTGCCCGCAAATGCTTGGCCCATGACCATCCTCGATCATTCGGACGCCGGTCTGGGCGTGCATTTGGACAAGAACGGTAAGCCTTTCGCAGAAATTCAAGCCGGCGACGACTGGAGCATCACGGCCAGCCACGAGATGCTCGAGATGCTCGTCGATCCGCTCGGGCGTAAATTGCAAAGCGATCCGGACATCGATCCCGGGGCGGACGGCCACGAGGTTCAGTACCTTGTGGAGGTCGGAGATCCTTGTGAAATCTTCTCCTACCCCATCAATGGCATTAACGTGTCCGATTTCATCACCCCGGAGTTTTACGACACTAACGCGCCGGCGGGCACGGAATTTGATTTTCTTGGTCGTCTGAGTCAGGCCTTTGAGGTTCCCCAGGGCTGCTATATCTCCTGGTTTGATCCCCAGGATGGAAGGTGGCATCAAAAGCAACCCGACGGTACTTTCATCACCGCTCGCCAGCAAGCCAATCCTCGTAAGAGCCCGCGCGACCAGCGCGATGGGGCTTTCAGCGAAGACGAAAACCGCGGGCGTCACAATCTGCTGATCATCCGCCGTAAGTATCGGCCCGTCGCCGCGAAAAAGACCGCTGGCCGGCCTTAGGCTCCCGGTTAAGGCAACTGCAACTGGATCGTCCAGGAGGCCCCCGACGAAATTGATCCGCGGGCCTTACAGTTCACTTTGCACCTTATCGAATTACCAGGCGGCGCTACGATCAGGCGCTAAGCCGCGTTCTGCACCTGATCCACGATGGAGCGAAATTCCGCGTCCGTAAGCAGCCCGCGCTTCTCGACTCCTGCGCGTTTCACTCGGGAGAGCACCGCCTGTTGCTGCTTGGCTGTCAGGGCGATACCCAACTCTATCCAGCTCCTCCGTCAGATGCTCGGGGTAAACGAGTGGCTTCTTCGGGACCGATGATGGCGTCCACGTTTTGAAAAAAAACGATCCAAGGCAAAACGGGAAGGGGAAAAACCGGACTTCTGCGCTTCTTCGTGGTGCCCCCGGAAATTTCCCGCGGTGTGAAAGAACTTCTTCGGAATAAGCGGCGCTTTGATTTTCACTTCGTTCTTCTGAAATCGCAGCGATTCTCCCGACGGTCCTGTTCCCACGCCCGCTTTCGTCACGTAATCCACCGCCTCCCGAGCCGCATCCGACCCGCGATCACCGTTTTCGAACAAGCCGCGCATGTTCGCCGGAACGCGCGCGTCCGCCAGCTCATAAAACGCGCCTTCGTGCTGCACATTTCGCAGATACAGAGCATACGCGGCGTTGAGATCGACGAGGGCTCCGCGCAGAGAAACGCTCATCGCTAATTGTCGATCGGAGGCTTGATATACGCAGCACCGTGCCGGTAAAGGCCGGCCGTCGGAATGGCCTGGGAAAAAACGATACGGATGGGAACAAAAATGGCGCCAGTCCCAGGAGTAAATGGCACTGCCACTTCCACGCGCGTGCCTTCTGGATATTGGTTGCGGCTGCGAAAACTGATTCCGCCTTTCGACAGGTCCTCGCAAACCACTACTTCTTCGGCAAAGCCTCGCCGCCGGACGCACGCCAGCACGCGCGCCTTCACGCGCGTGCGATTGCGTCGCGGAACCACGCGCTCTTCGAGCGATGAGTGCGCTCCATCACTGCCCGCGCCGGCAAGCTCGGACAGTGATTCGATCCAGATGGAAGGCGAATCGCAATGCCGGCAATGTCGTGCCACGCACCGGCGAACCTCGAAGGATTTTAGCTGCATTTCATTGAGATAAACGACTTCGCGCCGCTGGCAGAAACTGCATTCCATAAGCAGCCGGGCCAGCGCTTCTTCCGCTTTATGCAGGGAGGGGAAGTCGATATCCCAAAAGTCACACCGGGGATCCAGAATGTGGATCGCGTAGAGAAAGCCGTTCTTGTCTTGATCGATTTCGGCAACCACGCGCGCTCGGGCGTTTTTCCACTGCTCGCCTTCAATGTGCCGGCGCAAATGCAGTTCCTGGCCGGTCTCCAGCTTCTCGCCGAAGCGCAGCACGCCTCCATTGCGGCTGACGAGGAGGGTCTCCACGGTTTGCGCAAAAGTGGCGCCTTGGGCTGTGGCCCACGCCGCCTCGACGGGCATGCGGAAGCTGACACGGTCGCTCTGTCGGAGCCCATCGGAGAGTGTGCTCATAACATGGTTAGACACAGTTCTGAACTTCAGGCTAACACGCGCGAAAACGCTGCATAGCACGGCGTTGAGGCAGGTTGTCGTTCCATGTAATAACGCCCGGGAGACCAGGCAGAGCGTCGGCGATGCGGTATTGCCTCTTTCGCGTGCTCATCGAATACCAACCCCCATTGCTCGGGATTTTCGTTCAGACTGCATAGGTCAGGAAGTCTCAGGGCGCCAGCACGCGCCTTTCGATCAGCGTGAACGCTTGTGGGCAATGTCATTCTCATGGGTGACCGCACATCGAACGACGAGTCCCGGAATATCTCCGTCCGGGACCGGCGCTTTTGTATCCGCTATCCTTTTGCCGCGGACGCAATCATTTTGGACCTGGAAACCGGGGCAAAGGCCGAGGGAGTGACTTCCGACCTGTCCATGGGCGGAATTTTTGTTTGCACCAGCAAGCCGCTGCCGTCGAATACGCGCGTACGAATAACGCTAACGAGGAAAGACCAGAAGTTGGAGGCCCTCGGGATGGTGCGCATCGTCAAGCCGCGCATCGGCATGGGCATCGAATTTCTGGATCTTGAGCAGCCGCACTATGGGGTGTTACACCGTTGGGTGGAGCAGCTGACTAAGTCCCGTTGAACAGATGCCACCGCTGATCCATTGGCGGTCCCGAATTAACCGTCCTCCTGGCTGCGCCAAACTAACCTCGGAAAAGTAACTTCATTGCGGCGTGTCGAATGGATGTTTGCTCTTTTCGTAGAACTCATTTTGGATTTTCAAGCTGGCGTCATCCGCCTTCGCCGCACGAATGGCTTCGACGATCGTGGAAACCCAGCCCTGCACGTTCCATTCACCCAATTCTTTCGTGGCCACCGAGCCATCGCCGGAATAGTGATTCGGGAAGCGCGCGTACCACCAAATGCCGGTGTAGAGAAAGTCGGGCAGGTTCTGGCGTTTTTGATCCGCGCCGGACTCACGCTTGGCCCGATCGGTGTGCGTCAGTTCCGGGTGCGTGTAGAGCGTATTCGAGGTTTCGTTTTCACCGGCGTGGTAATCGACGCCGCTGGACTTTTTGGCTGGCCCACCGGGGCGGCTGCGCTCGCCAGCGAGCACGTAAACCACATAATCCTTTGGGCTGGCCATCTGCGCCTGCGCAAAATAGGGAAGCAGATGCTCGTTTCCGCCGTGGCCATTTACGATGATGACTTTTTTGCAACCGTTGCGCGCCATCTCGTCTGTGGTCTCCTGCAAAAGTTTCAGTTGCAGTTCCATGCTGTACGCGACGGTGCCGGGCTGGTGCTTCGCTTCAAAAATCTGCCCGAAATAATATTCTGGAAAAACCACGGCATATTCCTGCTCCACAGCATGCAAAGCCGCGTAGCGCACGTTCAAGAGATCCGTGCCCAGTGGCAGGTGCGGCCCATGCTTTTCCAGAATGCCGAACGGGAGCAGGCAGGTCCCTTGCGCTTGCTGAATCGCAGTGCGAAAGTCTTCCGCGGTCAATTGTTCCCATTTCGCAGACAACTTGGACTGGCCACGCGCGGGAAGGATCACGAACAGGAGAAGGGAAGCAGTCACACCAATTCTTTTCATAAACCCTCCAGGACAATGACGCGCCCCATGGTAGTGCGAATGCCGCGGGTTCGCGTGACTAAATCGATTCAGCATCACACTTGAGAGGCGCGCAGAGAAAAGGGCGATTCCGAATCCATTTCTTCCAGACGGCGCTTCTTGGGCTCGACGCCAAATATCAGCACAACGATGATTTGCACAACCAGGAGCCCGATAATCATCGCGAGGACTCCCCCTACGCTATACGACCGCAACAGAGCGACCACAAAAAATGGCGTGATCATCGTGGCGGCGCGTCCGGCAGTATTACAGATTCCTGCAGCGCGCATGCGCACATCGGTCGGAAAAAGCTCAGGCACATAAATCGCAAATAGCAAGGTCACCTGAACATAAATAGAGACTACCAACAGGAATCCGATGGTCAGGAGAAGCAGTGGGCTCAGTATCAACGGATAAATTCCGCCCAGGAGGATGGTCATCACGGATGCGCCGATGATCACCGGCTTGCGCCCCCACGAATCGGCCGTAAGCGTGCCGATGGCTGAGCCCACCGGCGCGCCCGCAGACATGAAGAAGGAATAAATAAACGAACTCGCGATGCTACGTCCTTGGGTGACGAAAAAGCTGGGCAGCCAAATGACGAAGCCGTAGATCAGCGTATTGGCCACGATCAGCGTGACCATACCAACGACCATTCTTGGGAACAGCACCGGATTGAGCAATGCCGCGACCGTCCTCGTGGGCGGGCCGGGCTTGGACAAAACCGGTGGAGGAAGTTCGTCCTGCTCCCGCGCGACCTCTTCTTCGATCGACTTCATAATCGCTTCCGCTTCTTCCGTTCGGCCCATGGATTCCAGCCAGCGCGGCGACTCCGGAAGGGCTTTCCGCAAATACCACACGACTAGCCCGCCGAACCCCGCCAGCACGAACATGGCGCGCCAGCTTGAGCGAGGAATGATCAACGTGCTCGCCAGCGCGCTGAAGGGCAAGCTCGTCACTACGAAAACAGAAAGCGCGCCAACCCATTTCCCACGTGCCTGAGGAGGAACGAACTCTGTCATGGCTGCATAGCCAACGACGAGTTCCGCGCCTAGCCCCAGGCCCATCACGCAGCGAAGCAGGATCAACACCAACATCGAAGGCGCGAAGGCCGCCGCGACGGAAGCCAGTCCAAAGATGATGAGATTGGCTTGATAAGTGAAGCGCCGGCCGTAGCGATCGCCAAGAAAGCCGGTGATAAACGATCCCAGCATCATGCCCACAAAAGTAAGGGAAACAAACTGGGCGTTTTGCGCCAGGGTGGAGAAGCCGGTCTTGAGCGTGGCCCCAAGAACTGTCGCGGCCACGTACACATCGAAGCCGTCAAAAAACATGCCAATGCCGATGAGCATCAGAATGCGGCGATGAAAGGAGGACAGAGGCAGGCGGTCGAGGCGCGCTCCGGCATTGACGCTCAAGAGCGGCTCACTTCTGCTTGTGGAGCAGCGCCAGGCTACCTTCGGTCAGTGCTTCAACGGCGCGCTGGCAATTTTGATCGAAGGAATGTTGTTGTGCTGAAATGAAAAATTCTTTGCAGCGCCTCGTCGCGTCCGGATCGAGACGCAGAATGCGCGACACGAGTGCGTTCGCTTCACCGACGAGATGCTCGGGAGGACCGATTTGGGAGATTAGTCCGATCTGTAGCGCCCGATGCGGACTGATCGGCTCTCCGAAAAGAACGAGAGGAAAGGCAGCACGCGGGAGCGCATACTGACCCAGGTACGCCATGATGGCCGAAGGAGCGAGGCCGTAGCGCATCTCGGGAAACGCGAGCGAGGCATTTTCCGCCACCAACACGAAGTCGCATACAATCGCCAGGCCGAAGCCGAATCCAAACGCGTTGCCTTGTACTTCGGCAACGCTGATGAGCGGCGAAGTGCGCAAAGCGTGCTGGAATTCGATGAGCCGCGACGCTTCTTTGCGAATGGCGTCCGCGTCACGTCCCGCGCGTTCGCGCCCAGTGCAAAAGACTTTGCCGCGTGCCCGGATTCGCAGGACTCGCGCGGCGGGATTTGCGGCTTCGGAACGCAACGCGGCCAGCATCGCGTCAAACATTTCTCCGGTGACTTCGTTCCCGTGGTTGCCATTGTCCAGCGTAAAACTGAGAACATCGGGGACTCGCTCGATCACCACGCCCGTTCCTGGAGACGGGCTCGAAGGCGCGGCGGCGATCTGCGAGGGCATGCGAGGCAAGGTATACAACGACGCCAAAGCTGTCAACCAAACTTGGCGGCCGCCGCTGTCAGCGCATGGCGTGATCCAGCGCTTGTTTTTCTTCGCTGGTGAGTTTTCGTGTTTGGCCTTTTGGCAAATCGCCCAGCGCCAGCGGACCTATTGCCACGCGCACCAACCGCAACACTTCCACGTTTAAATGTTCGAGCATGCGGCGAATGTGGCGATTTTTCCCCGCATCAAGCACGATTTCGAGCCAAGAGTTGCGCTGGCCATGCCGCAGAACCCTTGCTTGTTTCACGCGCAGAAAATCGTCGTCGTTCATTCGAACGCCGCTACACAAAGTGCCGAGCAACGTCTCGTCCGCCATCGCGCCGATTTGCACGTGATACGTCTTGTCAAGGTGCGTCTCCGGCGCGGCAATACACGCGGCCCATTCGGAATCATTGGTGAGCAACAACAATCCTTCGCTGGCTTTGTCGAGCCGCCCGATGGGCGCAAGCCAGGGCAGATTTTTCGGCAGGTAGGCGTAGACTGTTTCGCGGCCCTTTTCGTCGGAAGCTGTGGTCAGGACGCCGCGCGGCTTGTTGAGCGCAAGATAGATTTTTGCCCCGGCGATAAGCGGAACGCCGTCCACCTCAATGCGATCTTTGCCGGGATGCGTTGCCGTTTCTGGATCACGCCGTACTGAGCCATTCAATTTGACGCGTCCCGCGAAGATCAATTCAGCAGCTCGCGAACGCGAGCAATAACCGAGTTTCGAGAGCGCCCGCGCCAGCCCGACTCTTTTCTGTGCAATCCCGCCGTGGTTGTGTTTTGCAGCACGAGTCTTCACGGCGTGGTTCTACCGAGCCGGCAAAATATTTCGAAGCTTCCTTTGGAGTGCCGCAGCCTCGCTGACGCTTTTCTTCGCTCCTTGTAGTGTTTTTCCATCCGGCGAAGCTTCATCTCCTACGCTCAAGATGAGGGCGCACTACTTCGTGGAACCTCCGGGTGCTTGCCCACTCGGCGCTGATGCTCCCGTTGCCGAAGGTGAGGCGGAAGCTGTTGCGCTGGAAGCTGGCGCGACAGCGACCGGCGCTTCGTGCTTCACGGCACCATACTTGGCCGCGAGCCAGTCGCGAACTTCCGCGGGTTTGTAGTGAAACGGCCCCATCCCGCCGCGGTACGCGAGATGTCCCGTCTCATCGATGATGTACAGCCGCTCCGGCCACGCGGAATAAACACTGTCGGCCGCGTTACTCATGTCGTCAATGCCGAAGGGCAAGGGAAATTTGTAGCGCGAGGTGAAATCCTTGGCGATGGCCACGCGTTGCTCCAGCGTTTTCGGTTGCGCGTAGCAAACGTCATCCTTCACATTGGATTTCATTTGCCATTCGTCGGTGGGATGCGCTTCGCGGACGTATACCGTGAGAAAATCCGCTTTTTCCTTGTAGTCGTTGTAGATTTCAACGATGTCGCCCACCTGGCGGCGGAAGGGCGGTCAAGTAAAGCTGCCGAACACCAGCACCAGCGGCCGCGCGCCGATGCGTTCGCGAATGTGAAAATGATTCACGCCATCAAGCGCCACTAATCGCGCGTCGGGCGCGTCGCTGCCAACTTTCAGCGTGCCGCTATGCATGTGCGGCAGGGCGTAACGCACCATGCCGTAAGCGTCTTTGGGGCTGCCCGCCATGTAACAAAGTACACCAAAGGCCACGAGGGCCAGCACCGCCAACACTCCGCCAATCCATTTCAGCAAACGTTTCATGAGCCCAGCACCCCCAAACGGAAACTTTGCGGTTGAAGCAAACTAGCACTCAGCAGCAATCCCCCCAATAGTGTTTTTGTGTTAATGGCCGTCCTTCGCGCGCAGATGTTCGCGCTCCTTCTTGTAGCGCGCCAACGCTTTCTCGATCACGTTCACCGCGGCGTACGCCGGAAGAATGTCTTCCACCTGTACCTGCTTGCCTTCCAGTTGCTTGTAATCCTGGAAAAAACGCTTCAGCACCAGCAAGCGATGAGACGGAAGCTCTTTGACCTCGACGTAACTGTTGAATTCCGGGTCGTTGGTGGCCACGGCAATGATTTTATCGTCGCTCGCGCCGCAATCAATCATGGTCATCAAGCCGATGGCGCGCGCTTTGATTAACGAGAGTGGCTGCACCGCTTCCTGGCACAGAACCAGCACGTCCAGCGGATCGTTGTCTTCGGCGTAAGTCTGCGGAATGAACCCGTAATTCGCGGGATAAAACACCGCCGAATGTATGACGCGGTCTACTTTCAAAAGGCCGCTGGGCTTATCGAGCTCGTACTTCACATTCGAGCCCAGCGGGATTTCGATGACCGCCTGAAAATCGCGGGGCACCTCGTTTCCGGGGGATACGTCGTGCCAGGCGTGCAGCATCGGCAGCTTTCCTCGCAGACAGCAGTGACCAGTCATTATCTCTTGAAATCCGCTTGAAAGGCCAACCGGCCGGAACAACCGGGAGTCCGTCGGTTGCCTGCGCTCGAGCTCTACGGGACCGCCCCTGCGCGCTGTTTTCGCCGAAAATAAATGGCAAAAACGATGGTCACAAGCGGCGGCATAGCGCTAAGGGCCAAGAACGGTAAACGGCGAATGGCGACCCGGCGAAATTCCTACGCGCGCGCCTTGTCGATCATTTCTTCCCAGATGCCCTTGGACTTGAGAATCAGCTCAACCAATTCGCGCGCGGCTCCTTTGCCGCCAGGCGCTTTCGTGCGGTAATCCGCGATGCGCTTTACTTCAGGCGCCGCATTGCCCACGGCCACCGCAAGACCAACGCGCCACATGATGGTCAAATCTGGTAAATCGTCGCCCAGATAGGCGACCTCCGATTCTTTCGCTCCTGTTTTGCGCAAAATATCTTCGTACGCGGCGATTTTGTGCCCTTGCTTTTCGTAGACAAATTCGACGTCCAGCTCTTTGCATCGGCGACGCAGAGCGGGGCTGCTGCGTCCGGTGATGACGCCAGTGCGCAAGCCTGCCGTCACTGCCAACGTGAGTCCTTGGCCATCGTGCGCGTCGAACGTCTTGATCTCAAGGGCGTGGTTGTCCGGCGTAGATGCCAGCGTCACGCTGCCATCGGTTAGCGTGCCATCCACATCCATGAGCAGCACCAGGATTTGTTTGGCCTTGCTTGCCACTTTTGCCGGAATCTTTCCCAAGGTTTCTCCTCTTTCCTTGTCTTATGTGATTCTTTTCTTCGGGGCCTCGGTGTTAAATCTCTTTCTTTCGCTCAAAAGGTTTTACATCAATTCGAGTGTCCACAAATCGTGCAAATGCACCACGCCAAGCGCGCGCTTCGCTTCATCCACCACCACGACCGAGGTGATTTTTTTCTTTTCCATCAGGTTCAGCGCTTCGCTCGCCAGTACATGCGGCCCGATGGTTTGTGGTGTCTTCGTCATGCCCTCCGCCGCGCGCATCTCAAGAACCGCCCCGCGATGTTTCTCCATCAAGCGCCGTAGGTCGCCATCGGTCAGAATCCCGGCAAGGCGTCCATCTGTCTCGAGCACCGTGGTCATGCCCAAGCCCTTCGCGCTCATTTCATGAAAGACATCTGGCATCGGTGCATTCGGCTGAACGCGCGGCAACGCTGAGCCCGAATGCATCAGGTGTTCCACACGCAGCAGTTTCTTCCCGAGCCGCCCCGCCGGATGCAGCGCGGCAAAATCGTCGTGCCGGAAATTGCGCCGTTCCAAAAGCGAAACTGCCAGCGCATCGCCCACCGCCATCGCTACCGTGGTGCTCGCTGTCGGCGCTAGATTCAATGAACACGCTTCTTCCTTTACGCTGACGTCCAGCACCACGTCGCTTGCCTGTGCCAGCGTGGACTGCACGCAGCCGGTCAGCGTGACCAGCGGCATCTCCAAGCGCTTTAGCGCTTCCAGCAGTTGGATAATTTCTTGCGTCTCCCCGCCATAAGAAACCGCCAGCATCGCGTCGCCGCGCGCCAGCATGCCCAGGTCCCCGTGCAGCGCTTCAGCGGGATGCAAGAAGAAAGAAGGCGTGCCGGTGCTGGAAAACGTTGCGGAAATTTTTCGCCCGATCAGGCCAGACTTGCCCATGCCGCTGACGGCCACGCGTCCTTTGCACGCGAACAAAATACCCGCGGCTTTTTCGAAGCTGGCGTTGAGGCGCGCCATCACGTCCTGAATCGCCTGCGCTTCGATCTTCAGCACGCGCCGGGCGGTTTCCAAGCTCATGACGAGGCGCTCCAGCGGCGAACCACGGTGTTGAGGCTCTTTAGCTTCAGAAGCAATGCTTGGAGTTCGGAAAGCGGCAGAGCGTTTGGACCGTCGGAGCGCGCGGCGGCGGGGTTATCGTGCGTCTCCAGAAAAATTCCGTCCGCGCCTGCGGCCACGGCGGCGCGCGCCAGCGGCTCGATAAATTGCGGCTGCCCTCCGCTTGACCGGCCTTGTCCTCCCGGAAGCTGCACGGAATGCGTCACGTCAAACACAATCGGGTAACCGGTCCGCTGCATCACGGGAAAGGAGCGCATGTCCACCACCAGATTCTGGTAGCCAAACGAAGTGCCGCGCTCGGTCAAGAGGATTTTCTTGTTTCCCGTGCTCTCCACTTTTTCCGTTACGTTGTCCATGTCCCACGGCGAAAGGAACTGGCCCTTCTTGATGTTGATAACTCGCCCGGTCTTTCCCGCCGCGATCAGCAAATCGGTTTGCCGCGCTAAAAAGGCCGGAATCTGCAAGATGTCACAAACCTCGGCCACCGGCTCTGCCTGTGACGCGTCGTGAATGTCCGTCAGCACCGGCAGCTTAAAATCCTTCTTGATTTTCTCCAGAATCCGTAGTCCTTCCTTCATTCCCGGCCCGCGAAACGCTTTCAGCGAAGAGCGATTCGCCTTGTCATAGGAAGCCTTGAAAACGTAGGGCAGGCCCACATCGCAGGCAATTTTCGCGACCTTCTCCGCCATGACGCACGCGTGCAATTCGCTTTCAATCACGCACGGCCCGGCAATTAGAAACAGCGGATTCCCTGCACCCATGCGCAGCTTCCCCAGCTCGATTTCGTGTACCGTCCCCATTAGACTGTGGTTCCCACCGCTAGGCTAACGAAGATAGCATAGAGGCATCAGTCATTGGACAAAGACCGGGATGTTTCACGGAATGTGTTTTCAAAAAAAGCACAGCAAGACAAACATTGTGGAAAAGATCGTCTTGAGGTTTACGCCGTAGCGTTCGGCGCGGCCCGCATGGCCGGTGCCGGCTCGCGTTCGCTAACGCTAACGGCACTCACGCGTGAGCGTTGTTTCTTGTGCTCCAGCGCTGCGCCGATGAACGCCGCAAACAGCGGATGTGGTTCGAGGGGCTTGGACTTGAACTCCGGATGGAACTGGCAGCCAAGGAACCACGGATGGTCGGGCGCCTCGACAATCTCCACATAATTTCCGTCCGGCGTACGTCCCGTGATTTTCAATGCTGCAGCGACTAGCGTCTTCTCGAAGTCGCGGTTGAATTCGTAACGGTGCCGGTGGCGCTCGCTGATTTCCAGTTTACCGTACGCTTTGTTTGCCAATGAACCCGGCTCGAGCTTGCACGGCCACGCGCCCAGCCGCATCGTTCCGCCCATTTCGTCCACACCCAGCAATTCGCGTAATTTATAGATCACGCGATACGGCGTTTGTGGATCGAATTCCGTGCTGTCCGCCTGTTTCAAGCCCGCCACGTCGCGCGCATATTCAATTGTCGCGCACTGCATCCCCAAGCAAATCCCGAAAAACGGCACCTTATGCTCTCGCGCATATTGAATCGCGTAAACCATTCCTTGAATGCCGCGCTTGCCAAATCCTCCCGGTATCAGAATGCCGTCGTAGCCATGCAGCCGCCGCGCCGCAGTTTCCGGCGAATCCATCTCTTCCGCCTCGATCCAATCGAGCGCCGTTCTGTGATTGTGGGCCAGACCGCCGTGCAGCAACGCTTCGCGCAGGCTCTTGTAGGCATCCTCGAGCTGGACGTACTTTCCCACCACGGCAATGCGCACTTCGCCTGCAGGATGATGCATGCGGTACACCAGGTCGATCCACGGCTTCATATCCGAAGGCCGTGCCTCCAGCTTCAACAAGCGCAAAATCTGTGCGTCCAGTCCTTCTTTGTTCAGTTCCGCGGGCACCGCGTAAATCGTGTCCACGTCTTCCACGGAAATCACGCAGGACTCCGTCACGTTGCAAAACAGCGCGATTTTCTTTTTCAGTTCCGCCGGGATGTGCCGGTCGCTCCGGCAAAGCAAAATGTCCGGCTGAATCCCAATGCCCAGCATCTCCTTCACGCTGTGCTGTGTTGGCTTGGTTTTTAATTCGCCCGCCGCGGGGATAAACGGCACCAGCGTCACGTGTACAAACAGGGTGTTCTCCGTCCCCAGTTCCAGCCGCATCTGACGGATGGCTTCGAGGAAGGGAAGCGATTCGATGTCGCCGACCGTGCCACCAATCTCGACGATGACCACGTCCACGTTTTCCGACACTTTTCGGATGCAGGTTTTGATTTCGTCGGTAACGTGCGGAATCACCTGCACGGTTTTGCCCAGGTAGTCGCCGCGCCGCTCTTTGGTCAGGATCGTTTCGTAGATGCGGCCGGTTGTCCAGTTATTGTCGCGGGAAAGCTTCGCGTGCGTGAAGCGCTCGTAGTACCCCAAATCGAGGTCCGTCTCCGCGCCGTCTTCGGTCACAAACACTTCGCCATGCTGAAACGGGCTCATCGTGCCCGGATCCACGTTCAGGTACGGATCGCATTTTTGAAGAGTGACTTGGAAACCGCGACTTTCGAGGAGACAACCAATCGAGGAGGCGGCTACGCCTTTTCCCAGTGAGGAAACAACACCGCCGGTTACAAAGATATATTTTGGCGCCATCCTTGTAGCCCGGGTTCCGCCGGGCCCATCTGACCTCCACAGGATTGACGTACGAACAATTATGTTCGGAACCTGGGGTTCTGTCAAATATCGCTCTTTTCCGCGGGAAAAAGATGATTTATATGCGTTTTGATTCACGATAAATCAAATGGCGCGGCCTGGCAGCCTACGGTCGGTAGGTCGGCGCCCCGCCGCGCTGCGCGATAATCTTGCGCGCCTTCTCATACAGCGCGCGCGCTTGCGGAACAGCCTCAATGGCCGCGAGCAGCTGTGGATCGGTTTCCAATTGAACCTTGAATCCTTCCTGCTGGCCAAATGAGGACACAAAAACTTCTTGCTTGATTTTGCGTTTCACCCAATCCAGATTTTCCGCTAGTTCCGGCTCGGTATAGCGAACGTTTTCGCTGGCGAGGTATTTGCGGAACTCCGCCATCACCGCGTCGTCTACGGCAAAATCCTTGGTGACCGTCGGACGCGTTCCCAAATAATGCCGCGTGAATCCGCCCACGCTATTTTCAAGGGGAAAAAGTACGTCCGCTCGAAACAGCATTTTCTGAAAGTGATTGAGCTCTGGTTCGTGAACCGCGATGTCCGGCGTGATTCCGCCTCCACCCGTGACTTGCCTTCCGCTGTCGGTCAACATGACTTGCGTCGGATGTTCCGGAACCTTGCGCTCGTAATACTCGTACAGCGAAATCGATTTGTAATCGCGCTGAATCAAGCGCCCGCTCGGCGTGTAGTACCGCGCAATCGTGAGCGCCAACCCAGTGTTTTCGCTCAGCGGCTGAAGCGTTTGCACCAAACCCTTGCCAAACGTTGTTTCGCCCACAATGACGCCGCGATCGTGGTCCTGTACGGCTCCCGCGACAATCTCCGTGGCGGACGCGGAATTGCTATTCACCAGGATGACGAGCGGCATGTTGTTGCCCCGGTTCCCGCGCACCGCGTAGTAACGCCGCTCCGAGGAAGCGCGTCCGCGGTGCGACACGATCAATTGGTTCTTGTCGAGCAGCATGTCGCTCACGGCGATGGCTTCATCCAGGAGCCCGCCGGGATTCCCGCGCATGTCCAGAATCAAGCCGTCGAGCGTGGAAGCATTCAATTGCTTCATCGCCTCGCCCAGTTCGCTTTCCGTCTTTTCGTTGAATCCCGAAAGCCGGATGTAGCCAATCCCGGGCTTGACCTCATACACCAAGTCCACGGTATGCCGCGGAATTTCACCCCGCGTAACCGTAAAAACCAGCGGCTCGGTGTAACCCTCGCGGCTAATGGTAATCTTTACGGAGGTGCCTCTTGCGCCCCGCAACAGGTCGGCCACTTCCGAGGAACTCATGCCCTGCGTCGACTTCTCGTCGACCTTTACGATCACATCGCCCGGCCGTATTCCGGCTTTGAAGGCGGGTGTGCCTTCATACGGCGACACCACCACCGTGCGCTCGCCACGAGCAATCACCCCCATGCCCACGCCGTAGTACCTGCCGTGGCGGTCCTCCAGGCTGGAAGCCCACTGCCGCGCATCGTAAAAATTCGAGTGAGGATCGAGCACCCGCAGCATTCCCTGGATCGCGCCCTGATAAACGATTCGGTCAACGTCCACCTTTTCCGCATAGTTGGCTTGTACCGCATCAAGCACCCGCGCAAAACTTCGCACAGAACTCTGCGTGTCCTCGTACGAGGAGCCCGTCGCCCGCACGTTCTGGCCATAAATCCCGCCCAACGCGGCTGATAGGCCCACGACGATAACCATCAGAACTAGCCAGCGACGCTCTGGTTTCATTTGACCCTCGCGGCGAGAACGCCACCCGAATCAGCATGTTCGCTTAGACGCAAAAACAGCCTCCATTGTAAGCCCATACCGTTGTTTCCCAATGCCCTGAAATTCTTGCCAACGAAACTTTCCTCCCCGGAACGGGTTTCTACAACCCAGGGAATACTCTGTGGAGGCTCGGGCTGGCTGTACCGGTCTCCAGCCTCGCAAAGCTGGAACTTCCCGGTTTCCCAACGAAACCTTTGCCAAAGGATTCGCTATCTAATGAACTGAACCTTCTGTTTGCGTCTCCAAGCGGACCTGGTGGGGGTCCGTACGGTCGAGAACGGTTGCGAGTGGAACTCTTACACGTGGGAAGGGGCAATGAAATCGACCATTCGAGTAATTCTCATGCTCGCAGGCTCGTTGATGCTAAGCCTCGGGGCAAACGCGCAGCGGGCCATGCCTTCCGATGCGCAATTGCTGCGAAGCTACAATGCCAACCGGGAAATCTCGCTCGTTGGTACGGTTGTCAAGTATGAAAGCAATTCGACAGTTCCGCCCATGGGCGCGCATGTTACCTTGCAAACCGCTTCCGGCCAAGTGGACGCACATCTTGGCAACGCCAAAGTTCTGGACGCCCATCACCTTGTTTTGAATGTGGGCGACAAGGTGCGCATCGTGGGCGAACCCATGGCTCTCGGCGAGCGGACTTACTTTGCCGCCCGCATCGTGCAGAAAGGCACGCAAGCCGTTGCCGTCCGCAGTGCCAGAGGTCTCCCGCTCTCGCCCGCCTCGACTTTGACTCCGGCACAAAAAGAAGCTCTGCGGGGTGTGCGATGAACCGCCTCTTCACCGCGCTCGTCGCCGCCGCGGCCCTCTCGGTTGCCTCCTGCAGCAGCCACGGTCCTACCATCGCGCCGCCGCCTCCTACGGGCAAATACAGCAACTCCAGCTTGAACGGCAACTATGCCTTCGTCACCAGCGGCGAAGCCATCACCAGTGGTGCCACAGCCGCAACGCCGTTCTCGCGGACCGGCAGCTTCACCGCCAATGGGTCGGGCACGATCACAGGCGGCGTCTATGACCTTGTGAATGCCGGAGGAACCAGCACTGCAACGGGGCCTATTCCGATAACCGGCGGCAGCTATTCTGTCAGCGCCAACGGACGGGGGACTATGACCTTCAACATAACTTCTAACGGCGCTCCCGCGACTCTCACCTTTGCCATTGTTCTCACTTCCACCAGCGACGGTCTCATGATGGACGAAACCGCGAGCGGCAGCCAGGCCTCGACCGGCAGCGGCAATTTCATTCTTCAGAATCCCGCCACATTCGCCGTGGGCGGATCTTACGTGTTTGATTTCACCGGCTTGGACGGCAACTCCGCCGGGCCGTTTCCCGAATCGCTTGTGGGTCAATTTGCCGCAAGCGGCGGAGTCATCACCTCGGGAACCGAAGATGCGAATGACGACATGGCCTTGACCAGCAGTGGCAGCATTACCGGAAGCTTCACTCTGGATTCTGCGAATACCGCGGCGGGCCGCGGCATAGCCATAATCGAAAGCCAGGCCTATGCCTTTTATATCGTCGATTCGACTCGCGTGAGATTCATCAGCATCAACTCGGGCGGTGTCGGCCCCATGCTTACCGGCGATGCCGTCTTACAAACCAACTCGGTTCCGCCACCGGCTACCGCACTCAGCACCAGCTTCGTCTTCCTCGTTTCGGGCAGTTCCGCGAACGGGGGCTTAACGCGTGTTGGCCGTCTCAGTTCTAATGGCTCTACCCTCAGCAATATGGTCATGGACGTGAACAACGGAGGCTCGGAAAATGAGTTTGGCAGCGGCAGCTTGTCGAACGGCAGCATCACCTATGACGCTACGACGGGCCGCGGCACGCTTTCCTTCCAGTCTTCCTCGGTCAACGTTTATTCCTTCATCTTTTATCTGAGTTCGCCGAGCAGCGGCGTGATTCAGGAAGTCAGTGGTCCAAACGCCAGTACGGCGACGGTCGTGGCTGACGGCTCGCTCCTCGCGCAATCCGGAACCTTCAGCAGTAGCACCATCACCGGGCCCTACGCCATGAACTGGAGCGGCCTGGTCACGAGCGCCGGTTCCCTTGGCTCTCAGGATGAAGAAGACCTGCTTGCCCAAGCCAACATCTCGAACCTCGGTCTCAGCGGCACTTCGGATATCTTCCAATTCACCGGCGTGACGCTAAATACGGGCGTCGGCACCGCTGGTCAAATCACCCTGAACGGAGACGGCACGGCCAACAACACCATGACCGTCAGCCTTTCGCAGGTCACGCCAATAGACATGGTCGTCTACCTGGTGAATCCGCAGCTGGTTTTCTTTGCCAACCGCGACAATAACGGTGCCACGCGCATCGTCGCCGGCATCCTCCGCGCACAGCAATAGCCGTAGCTAGATGTGTAGCCCCGCAACCCCTTTAGAAGCAACATTCGCAAAAGAGTATGAAAACAAAGGACGTTAAGTCTCGTTAGAATCAAGACTTACAAAAAAGCCCGGGGGGAGGGGGCAGCTTGCGATTCATGGACTCGCGAATTGTCAGTCTTCGCCTTGCAGCAATTTCTCCACGCGCGCCACGTCTTCAGACACATCCACGCTGACCGCGTCGTGCTCCACTTCCGCCACGCGAATCTTCCAGCCATTTTCCAGCCAGCGCAGTTGCTCGAGTTGCTCGATGCGTTCCAGCTCGCCCTGCGGCAATGTGGGATATTCGAGCAATGCATCGCGCTGGAACACATACAGCCCGAGATGCTTCAGGTGTCGCACCTGAATCTTGCTTGCGGTGTCCCGCACCCACGGAACCGGGGCGCGCGAGAAATACAGCGCATTCCCGTCGAAATCCAGCACCGTCTTCACCACGTTGGGGTCCATGATGTCCGCAGGAGTCTTGATCGTCGTTGCCAAGGTTGCGATGGAAGCCACAGGCTGTTCGAGCAGCGAAGCGACGGCAGTATCCACAGCCATCGGATCAAGAAGTGGCTCGTCCCCTTGCACGTCGACAAACACCTCACCCGCTTCATGCGCGGCTACTTCCGCGACACGCTCCGTGCCGGTGCGGTGATCGCTGCGGGTCATGCGCGCTTCACCGCCAAACCCTTCGACGGCCTTCACGATGCGTTCATCATCCGTCGCTACCATCACTCGATCGACGCGTCGTGCCAGTTTGGCCCGTTCATACACGCGCTGAATCATGGGCTTCCCCGCAAGCGCCACCAACGGCTTTCCCGGCAAGCGGGTTGATGCGTAGCGCGCCGGAATCACTACCACGACTTTGCCTGCCGAATGCATCTCTTTGCTTCTCCAGCTTCCGGGAATAATTCCCGATTCCTCAGAGTTCCGTACTAGGAATGACGATTCAGCGTGGCGATGCTACCACACGCGGAAGTTCCAGGACTCTCATGCATTTTGTCGATAGCTTGCATGGAAGGATTACGCTTGTTTTCGTCGAGCCGAGTGGTAAAATTTAACTGCAACCGAATCACGCGGCCGTCCCGGTCCGACCGAGACATAGGGGGTGCCGTGAAACGCGATTTGCCGGTGACTGTTCTGCAGTCACACTCTGAGACGCGTCGCGTTGTGTTTGTATCGCTTCGGATTCTGCTCGTTATTTGCTTCCTTTTCGGTCAAGCCCTCCTGCAGGCCGCGGCCCAGGCCCCTCCTGATGACAATAAGCCCAAAGACGAGGCCCCAAAAGAAGAGCCTAAGAAGGAAGATGTCAAGGGCGAAGAATCTCCGGCAAAAACGGATGACGTCAAGCCGAAAACAAAGCTTGTCGACGACGTGCGGAAGGATAGTGCGGCGAAGCCGTTCAAGCCCGGCAGCACCCTGCACATCGACGTGGACGTGGCGCTCGTGAATGTGACCGTGACCGATCCTTACAACCGCCTGGTGACGGGCCTCGATCCCGATAACTTCCGCGTCTTCGAAGACAATGTCGAGCAGGAAGTAGTTTCGTTTTCCTCCGAAGACGTCCCCATTTCCATCGGCGTGATTTTTGATTTCAGCGGCAGCATGTCGAACAAGATCGGAAAGGCCCGCGAAGCCGCCCTGCAATTTTTCAAAACCGCGAACCCACAAGATGAATTTTTCCTGGTCAGCTTCAACGAACGCGCGGAACTAACGAGTGCGTTTACCAACAGCGTGGAAGATTTGCAGAGCCGCCTGATGCTGACTGCTCCAAAGGGCCGCACCGCGCTTCTAGACGCCATCTACCTGGGACTGAGTGAGATGAGGGGTGCACATAACGCCAAACGTGCCTTGCTCATTCTATCCGACGGGGGAGATAATCACAGCAGGTACAACGAGAACGATATCAAGCGCTTGGTGAGAGAAGCCGATACGCAGATTTATGCGATCGGCATCTTTGACCCGCTGGGTTCTCGCAATCGGACACCGGAAGAATTGAAAGGCCCGTCGCTCCTCAGCGAAATAACGGAGATGACGGGAGGACGCGTGTTCGCGGTTGAGAGAATGGAAGATCTTCCGGATATCGCGACAAAAATCGGCATGGAGCTGCGAAACCAATATGTGCTCGGCTATCGACCAAGCAACAAAGCCCACGACGCGCGGTGGCGGAAGATCAAGATCAAATTGCGCGCCCCGAGAGGGCTCCCTCCTCTCACTGTTTACGCAAAGACGGGGTATTACGCACCCAGCCACTAATCGAACGTGCGCTCTTCCCGTGTCAGTAGCTCTTCTTGTATTTTTATTTTTCATGGGCGCAGGTTTATTCTTTGCGCCTTCGCTCCGCGCGCAGATTCCTGTAGCTAATCCCGTTCCTCCGCCCCCCGGGCAGAACAACACCGAAAAACAGGGCGCAACCATCGTCAGCCGGGTCAACCTGGTTGTCTTGCACACGACCGTTCTCGATGACCGCCAGCGTTTCGCGGACGGCTTGACGGCGCAAAATTTCCGGGTTTTCGAAGACAAGGTCGAGCAAAAGCTGGCTGTTTTCAAGCGCGAAGATGTGCCGGTAGCGATGGGGCTAGTGATTGACAATAGCGGCAGCATGCGCGACAAGCGCCCGAAGGTCAACGAAGCTGCCCTCACTCTCGTGCAGGCGAGCAATCGTCAGGACCAAGTCTTTGTCGTGAATTTCAACGATGATTTTTATCTGGATCTGGACAAGGACTTTACCAACAACGTTCCGGAGATGAAAGAGGCCCTGGAGCGCATCGATTCGCGCGGCAGCACCGCGCTTTACGATGCCATCATCGGCTCACTGGATCACTTGAAGAAAGCCAACCTGGACAAGCACGTCTTGCTGATCGTCACCGATGGCGAGGACAATTCAAGCCATTTCACACTCGAAAAAACGATCCATGAAGTTCAGAAGACGGATACCGTGATTTACACGATTGGCTTGCTTAGCCAGGAAAGCAAGAAAAGCGCAAAAAAAGCCAAACGGGCGCTGGAGGACATCGCTAAAGCCTCGGGCGGCGTCGCGTACTTCCCGGAAAACGTGGAAGATGTGCATACCATTTGCCAGCAGGTGGCGCACGACATCCGCAACCAGTACACCTTGGCCTACTATCCCACCAATACGAAGCGTGACGGCACGTTCCGTACCGTCAGCGTGGAAGTGATTCCGCCGCGGGGACGCGGCAAACTCGTGGCCCGCACGCGCAACGGCTACTACGCGCCGCTGGACACCACCGCCTCCGGCAACTGACGCCAGGCAAAGACCAAGCTTGCGCTGCTTGGATACGTTCGATCGAACGAGCGACACGCACATTTCTTACTCCTCTTCTCACCCCCAGCCCGCGGCATAACGTTCCGTAAGGTCAATTGACCGCCTGGCGAGCCCGACAAGGGGCACAGCAAAAAATCGATAGTATGCAGAAAAAGTATCGATTCTCGGCAGGGTTGCATCTAACGGGCAGGCAAGTTACACTGTTCTCCGTGAGTTACGCAAGCCAACTTCGCCAGAACCCTGCAAACAGCGGGATGCTGTGTTGCGCATGTTGTATGTGTCGCACACAACATTCTGGCGCGGGAAGGCTAGCCGTCTAAAGCAAAGCATCTAGCCGATTCAGTTTTCTCAAACCCACCGCCAGAAAAGCTGGCAGGTGGGTTTTGTGTTTTTGGGAGTCTGTTGAAGAAACTCGGTCAGGCCGGACATTGCGAAAAACAAAGCTGACCCCTCAGGCCTAAAGGCTCTAGCTGCAAAGGCCTGAGCTACGGCTCGGGATGACACCGGAGCCGCCTTTTGCACGGGTTGTCGGGACATTTTGGTGAAGGGACCAAGGATATGACTTTTTCAGGGCTGCAGCCGCCGCAGCAAACGCTGCCGGCGTCCAGTAACAATGGCTCGCCGAATGAGCGCCCCTACAACTCGGGTTCCCAGCGGATCGACGGTGCTGAGATGGGGCGCAGCATTCCCTCGCTTGCACTCGGGACAAAGCTGCGCCCCGGCCACGCTGTGACAGGAGAACTTTCGTCTGCGGGTTTCCATAACAACGAAACGCTGAGCCCAGAAGTTTCCGAGGCGCCACCCTCATGGGGACTGGAACGGCGGCTTGGGCATCTGGCTACACTCGAAGCCGAGAGCATCTTCATCCTGCGCGAAGCGGCTGCGGAATTTTCCCGCCCGGTCATGCTGTATTCCATCGGCAAAGATTCTTCGGTGATGCTACGCCTGGCGCAGAAAGCTTTTTATCCGGGGAAAATCCCGTTTCCGCTGCTGCACATCGACACCAGCTACAAATTTCCGGAAATGATCGAGTTTCGCGATTCGTACACGCGCGAAATCGGCGCCGAACTGATCGTGCATCAAAACCGCGAAGCACTGGAGCAGGGCGCGAATCCTTTTGTCCTCGGCACGCAGAGATGCTGCGGGCTGCTCAAGACGAAAGCGTTGCTGGACGCGCTTGCGGCGGGTGGATTCAACGCGGCATTTGGCGGAGCGCGGCGCGACGAGGAAAAGTCGCGCGCCAAGGAGCGCATTTACTCGTTTCGCGATTCGCAAGGCCAGTGGGATCCCAAGAATCAACGGCCGGAACTGTGGAACCTGTTCAATTCCCGCATCGAAAAATCGGAGAGCATTCGCGTTTTTCCGCTTTCGAACTGGACGGAGCTCGACGTGTGGCTTTACATCCACGCGGAAAATATTCCCATCGTTCCGCTCTATTATGCCCGCGAACGCCAAGCGGTGGTACGCAACGGTTCCATCGTGCTGATTTATTCTCCCGACGAACTTTTGCCCGGCGAAAAAGTGCAATGGATCAAGTGCCGCATGCGTTCGCTCGGATGCGTTCCGTGCACGGGCGCGATTCGTTCCGAAGCAGACACGGTGCCGAAGATCATTGAAGAAATGATTTCTTTCCGCCGCTCCGAGCGCGAGAACCGCGCCATCGACCACGACGAAGAAGGATCGATGGAATTGAAGAAACGCGAGGGCTATTTCTGATGCTTACCATCGCTCCTGCCGTGCGTTCGGAAAGCCTTGCGGCGTTTCTTAAAGCCGATCTGCGCAAAGACTTACTCCGGTTTACCACCGCGGGCAGCGTGGACGATGGCAAGTCCACGCTGATTGGCCGCTTGCTGCACGACGCGAAGGCGGTCTACGAAGACCAGGTTGTTTCGGTGCAAAAGAGCAAGATCAACCGCTCTGGCGGCGCTTTTGATTTTTCGTTGCTGACCGACGGGTTGCGCGCGGAGCGCGAGCAGGGCATCACCATTGACGTTGCCTATCGTTATTTCAGCACCGCGCGGCGCAAGTTCATTATCGCGGACACGCCGGGCCATGAACAGTACACGCGGAACATGGCCACAGGCGCGTCGACGGCCGATCTCGCGATTATTCTCGTGGACGCCACCAAAGGTTTGCTGACGCAAACGCATCGCCATGCCTACATCGCTTCGCTGCTGGGGATTCCGTGGGTGCTCGCAGCGATCAACAAAATGGATCTCGTGGATTACCGCGAGGATGTTTTCCTTCGTCTGCAGCGGGACTTTCTTTCGCTTGCATCGCAATTGGGCGTTCCTTCCGTGCAGTGCATTCCGATCAGCGCGCTGGCAGGCGACAACGTTGTCAGCGCCAGCGAAAACATGCCTTGGTATGCGGGACCGACTCTTTTGGAGCATCTCGAAACCGTGGATTTTCGCCAAACCCACGCGCTAGACGCGGTGCGCTTTCCGATTCAATACGTGATTCGCCCGGATTTCCGTTTTCGCGGATTTGCGGGACAGCTGGCGAGCGGCTCGTTGCGTTCGGGGGATGCGCTTGTGGCGCTTCCCTCCGGCCAGGAAACGCGAGTGAAGGCGATTGTGGGCTTCGATGGCAATTGGGAACAGACGTTCGCGCCGCAGTCGATCACGGTACAACTCGAAAATGAAATCGATTTGAGCCGCGGCGACATGCTGGTTTCACCGTCGAATCTTCCTGCGGTCTCGCGCAGCTTTTCCGCCACGGTGGTTTGGCTTCACGCGGATCCGCTTTTGTGCGGAAAGCCGCTGCTCCTGAAACAGACGACGCGCTTGGTTAAGGCTCGCATTCCCCGGATTCTTCATCGGGTCAATGTCAATACCTTGGAACACGAGCCCGCGGAACGGCTGGAAATGAATGGCATTGCGGAAGTGGAAGTGGAAACCAATCAGCCGCTGTTCCTCGATCCTTACACCACGAGTCGCGCAACAGGCAGTTTCATTCTGCTTGATCCGTTGTCGAACGCCACCGTGGGAGCGGGCATGGTTCGCGAGACGTACATCGCGGACGATGCAAGTCCGGAGGAGCGAGATTCTGCTTCGGTGGAAGCTGAGCTTCGGGAAGTTGCCGCGCAGGAAAGGCATCGCCGCCACGGCCACAAGCCAGGGGTAGTGCTGCTTGGAAACCGCATAGGGCTCGCAAAGTCGCTCGAGCGCGCGCTTTTTCACGCAGGCTTCGAAGTTGTTGTTGTGAATGGCTCCGGTGTGGACTCCCCGGTTTTGGCAGGTTTCCTGACGTCGCTTTACGCCGCAGGCTTGCTCGTTGTTTGCGCAAACCTTTCGTTGCACCCGGAGGCGCTAACAGGAATTCCTCGCGAAACGATTTTCGACCAAGCGTCACTGACGGGCACAGTGAACTCAGATACGGAAACTAATGAGACACAAGTCATCCGCGACGCGCTGAACTTCGCTGAAAAACTGCGCCTGGCGCCAGAGCTACAGGCCGGCCAGAAGGGAAGTGTGAAATGAGCTTCACTCTCAATACTCTCAATTCCCACGAAATCGAGACTTTGAACATCGAGCAACTGCTCGATGCCGTTCTGGCGGGCTCACAAGCCGCCCGAGCTTGCCTTACTTGCAGTTTTCAGGCGGAGGACATCATCGTTCTTGATTTTCTCCGCAAGCGCCTGCCGCAAATTCCGGTGCTTTTTCTCGAAACCGGCTACCACTTTGCCGAGACCTACAAATTTCGCGACCGCCTTGCCGCGGACTGGAACCTGAACCTGGTGAACGTGCTCCCGGAAAAAACCGTAGAGCAGCAGGAAGCCGAGCGCGGCCTGCTCTATCAATCGGACCCCACGGCGTGCTGCCAGCTTCGCAAAGTCGCGCCGCTCGTGAAAGCGCTGGAACCGTTTGACGTGTGGTTCACCGGCTTGCGTCGCGAACAGTCTGCCACGCGCGCGAATCTTAAGAAAGTCGAGCAGCATCGGCTTCCCAGCGGCAAAACTTTGCTCAAGGTCAGTCCGCTCGCCGATTGGAAATGGGCGCAGGTGTGGGAATACACGGGCGGACATCGCCTGGCGTATTTGCCGCTCTACGATGCCGGTTATCCCAGCATTGGCTGTGAACCTTGCACGGCGATTCCTGCCGATCCAGGCAACGTGCGCTCCGGCCGCTGGGGCGGACGCAAGCTAGAATGCGGCATTCACACGTTTTCCGAGCGTGCCGAATGACGCAGCTTCTGATCGGATTCGTCATCGCTCTGGCCGTCGGACTTACGGGAATCGGCGGCGGGAGTTTCACCGTACCCGCGCTCCTGCTTTTGAGCGGGCTCTCTGTGGGAGAGGCCGTGGGCACCGCTTTCGTGTTTGCCGGCGTCGTGCGGCTGGTAGCCGCGCCGTTCTATCTGTTTAGCCGGCAGATTCACTCGCGGTACTTCTGGCTGCTGCTGCGTGGAGCGATCCCTGGCCTCCTGGTCGGAACTCTGGTGCTTCGCTTTATGACCACGCGCGGCGGCAACCCGACGGTCGTCATCATTCTTGGAGTCGTGCTGGCTCTCTGTTCGGCGCTTACCTTTGCTCCCCGCGCGCGCAATCGTGCTTTCGCCTTCAAAAATTCCCATTGGCTGCCCTGGCTCGCCTTTCCCATCGGAGTGGAATCGGGATTTTCCTCTGCCGGTGCTGGGGCCTTAGGAACCATGCTACTGCTCAACTATTCGGAAATGACACCTTCGCAGGTGGTGGGCACCGATTTGCTCTTCGGCCTGGTGCTTGCGGTGATCGGCAGCGTCTTTCACTGGACCGTCGGCTCGATCAGCTCGTCTGTACTTTTTCCGCTGCTCATCGGTGGACTGCCTGGCGTGATTCTGGGCTGCTTCCTTGCGCGCCGCATTCCGGCGCACCGCCTTCGTGCTGTGATGGCCATCCTGGCCATCTGCGCGGGGCTTCAATTGGTGGTTGCGGGCGTGAAGGCCCGCTCGCTGAAAGAGGCCAATGCAACCGTTCGAAGCACTACGGCAGCCGAGCACTACCGGGCAACTTCGCTGGTTCGCTGAGTTCCCAACTCTGCGAGGAAACTCTTGCCGTGCGGGATCTTGCCGCCGAAATTTTCGGCGATGGTTTGGCCCATGTCGGCCAGGGTCTGGCGCACGAGGAGATTCACGCCTCTGCCGCTTCCCGGGGAGTAGGCAAGGATAGGGACATATTCGCGCGAATGGTCGGTCGTGGGCCAGCGCGGATCAGGATCGCAACCGTGGTCCGCGGTGATCATCAGCAAATCCGAGAGACTGAGCAGCGGCAGAAAATCGCCGAGCATGCGGTCGAACTCCTCGAGCGATTTCGCGAATCCTTCGACGTCTTTACGGTGGCCATACAGCATGTCGAAATCGACGAGGTTGCAGAAAATCAGTCCGTCTTTACGTTCTTTCGCGGCAGTGGTTAGTTTCGCCATGCCGTCAGCGTTGCCCTTGGTGGTGAGGTATTCATCCACGCCGCGACCGTTGTAAATGTCGCGAATTTTTCCCACGCCCAGGACGCGCACTTTGCGCTCGACAAGCACGTCAAGAAGCATCGGCTTAGGCGGATCCACTGCATAGTCGTGGCGACGCGCGGTGCGTACGAAGTTCCCGGGCGTTCCCGTAAACGGCCGGGCAATCACGCGTCCGACACGATGTGGCCCATCGAGCAAGCGCCGCGCTGTTTCACACATGCGGTAGAGTTCGGTGACGGCAATGACGTCTTCATGCGCGGCAATCTGAAAAACGCTGTCGCCGGACGTATAAACGATGGGCGTACCGCTTCGCACGTGCTCTTCGCCCAGCTCCTTGATGATTTCCGTTCCCGAGGCCGGCTTGTTGCCTAGGGTCTTTCTGCCGATCTGTTTTTCGAATTCTTCGATCAGCTCGCGGGGAAATCCGTTCTTGTAAACAGGAAAGGCTTGCTCGAGCCACACGCCAGCCATCTCCCAATGTCCGGTGGTAGTGTCTTTTCCGGGGGAACGCGTGGCGCCTTTGCCGTAAGCCGCGAGCGGAGTTGCCGGGGGCGTCTGGAATTTCAATGGAGCGAGATTGGCGAGGCCGAGTTGAACAAGATTGGGAATTTGCAGCGGCCGCGATTCGGCGATATGGCCCAGAGTATTTCTTCCCGCGTCGCCGTAATCGGCCGCGTCTGGCAATTCACCGATTCCGACACTGTCCAGAACAATCCAGAAGACTCTCGTGTACGTGTTCACGCTCGTCTTCACAGCCCCTTCGACAAGACTTTATCACACCCGAACCGGGGCGAATCGTGGGCAAAACAGGAGAGCTTCCTTGTAGCCACTACTGCTGCGCCGTGTAACCGCCCATTTACCAAGTCTAGCTGGGCGCGTTGTACGGTATCCTTTACCGGCTGAACTATTTTTCATTTGCGTGCGTAATACAAGGAGTGGAGGTGTGCCATGCCTCAGGACAATCCACGGCGAGTGTCGCTGGTTCTGCCCATTATCCTCATCACGGTTGGCGTTCTCTTTCTGATTCGCAATTGGCGTCCAGGTTTCGAGCCCTGGGCCATAATGCTCGATTACTGGCCGCTGATTCTGGTGTTCGTCGGGCTAGGGATGATTTACGACAATTTTCAACGAAGCCGCAACCCTAACGCGTCTCCGGGCATTGCCGTAGGGACAACGGTTGGAATTGTGGCGTTTGTTGCGGTTCTTGTTCTGCTTCTCTGGCACGGCCGCGGCTATGCACACAGCCACGGCTTTCACGCGGACATGAAACACACGGTGCAGACGGTTGATCTGCAGGGGGCGAAGTCCGCCCACGCTAAATTGGAGATCAGCGCGGGTGAACTGACGATCAGCAGCGATTCCGCGCACGCGCTCGACGCGGACTTTCGGTTTACCGACAGCTACGACGACCCTCGCGTCGATTATCACGTCACGGATGGCGTCGGAGAAATTACCATCGCCCAGGAGTCTCATCCCGTGCACTTCGGCAATTCGAGAAACGAATGGAACCTGCGCTTCAGCAAAAATCTTCCTCTGGAGTTGCGCGTGGAAATGGGAGCGGGGCAGGGCAACCTGGATTTCCGGGATGTTCCTCTGACGCGGCTAGATCTGCACTTGGGAGCCGGCCAGGTGGACGTGGATTTGACGGGCGACCGTAAGACGGATTTGACGGCGAACATCGAAGGCGGTGTGGGCCAGGCGAACATCCGACTACCGAAGAAAATTGGGGTCATTGCCGAGGCGTCGGGTGGCATTGGGTCGATTCGCACCTATGGCCTGAAAGAGGAGAACGGCTCGTACACCAACGAGGCGTACGGAAAGTCGCCCGCGACAATTCATTTGAAAGTTTCTGGTGGAATTGGCGAAATTGTCCTGAACCAAGAACCCTGATCCCCGGCCGCCACGCGCAGTTTGCTCCTGTTTGACAGCGGCTTTATAATTTGAAGTTTGGGCAGTAGCTTCGAAACCTGCTGTCTAGGCTTCTCTTTGGCGACGAAACAGATCACCGCGCCTCCGGACGTTTTGCAGCCAGAACAAGACACTTTGCGTGTCCAGGGCGCGCGCGTCCATAACCTCAAAAACGTCACGGTAGACATTCCGCACAACGCCATTACCGTCGTCACGGGTGTGAGCGGCTCGGGCAAATCCTCGCTCGCTTTCGACACCATCTACGCTGAAGGGCAGCGCCGCTACGTCGAATCGCTTTCCGCTTATGCGCGGCAATTCCTGGAGCGCATGGAAAAGCCGGACGTGGACGAGATTTCCGGAATCGCTCCAGCGGTGGCCATTCGCCAGAAAAATTCCACGCGAAATCCGCGCTCGACCGTGGCGACCTCCACGGAAATTTACGATTACTTGCGGCTGCTGTTCGCGCGATGCGGGCAGACGTTTTGCATCAAATGCGGTGCGGAAGTACGCAAAGACAGCCCGGACGAAATCGCCACACGCGTCTTGTCGCTTGACCCGAGGCGGCGATTCTACGTTCTCTATCAATTTCGAATTGCACCTCCCGCTGCTCCTTCCGGTTCGAAGCGAGCGAGCAAGAAGACGGCTGCAATTCCGGCAACGGATGCCCTGCGCCTAGGGCTGCTCGAATTGCAAAAGCGCGGCTTCAACCGCTTGTATCAAGCGGGCCGCGTGCACGAATTTTCTTCGCCGGAAACGCTGCTGGACGTAGATTTTGCCAAGCCCGTTTGCGTGCTTGTCGACCGCCTCGCCGTGAATCCGGAATCACGCTCGCGATTGGTGGATTCCATTGAAATTTGCTACCGCGAGGGGCAGGGCGAAGCGATCCTAGAATTCGTCGCCGATGGTTCAGGCAAAGCAGCCGAGCGCCTGATCTTTAACGAGCGGTTCGAATGCAAAAACGAGGGCACATTGTACCAGGAGCCGGAGCCGAAGCTCTTTTCCTTCAACAATCCATACGGCGCGTGCCCGCGCTGCCAGGGCTTCGGCAATACCATTGATTTTGACTTGAATCTCGTCGTTCCCGATCCTGGCAAATCCCTCGAAGAGGGAGCGATCGAGCCTTGGACCAAGCCGCGCTATCGCGGGCTGTTCCAGGATTTGAAGTCGTGGGCGCGCGAACGAGGCATCGCGACGAATGTTCCTTGGCGACAGCTCACCGCGGAGCAGCGGCGCTTGGTACTCGAGGGGGACCCTGAAAATGACTACGAGGGCGTGAAGGGGTTCTTCCAGTGGCTGGAGCGCAAAAAATATAAGCTGCACGTGCGCGTCTTCTTGAGCCGTTACCGGGGTTATGCTACGTGTCCGGACTGCAGCGGCACTCGCCTGCGCGCCGAAGCGCGAGCCGTGCGCATCGCCGGTAAATCCATCACCGACGTTTGCAAATTCACCGTGAAAGAGGCGCGGGTGTTCTTTTCGAGCTTGCAGCTCTCGGAAGCGCAACTGAAAATCGCCGACAAAATCCTCGAAGAGATTCGCACGCGCCTGCAATTTCTCGACGAAGTAGGGCTGGACTATCTCACGCTCGACCGGCTCACTTCGACGCTCTCGGGCGGCGAATCGCAGCGCATTCAACTCGCAACCTCGCTTGGTTCACATCTCGTGGGCGCGCTTTACGTACTGGATGAGCCTTCCATCGGCTTGCATCCGCGCGACACGCAGCGCCTCATCGACATCCTGAAATCGCTGCGCGATTTGGGAAACACAGTTCTTGTCGTAGAGCACGACCCTGAAACCATTCAAGCTGCGGATCATGTCATTGACCTGGGGCCCGGTGCAGGGGAGCTTGGCGGCAAACTGCTTTTCGCCGGGCCTTACGGCGCTCTTCTTCAGGAACCCAAATCCTTGACGGGCCGCTACCTTAATGGCGAATTGCGCATTCCCGTTCCGAATAAACGGCACAAGCCTGCGGGAAAATTTCTGCGCCTTTTTGGCGCCAATCTGCACAATCTGCGAAACCTTGATGTGATGATTCCGCTCGGCACGCTCACCGTAGTGACTGGCGTGAGTGGGTCTGGCAAATCCACGCTGGTGCACGACGTTTTGTATAAAGCTCTCGCAGCCAAGCGCGTGGGCGGCAGCGTAAAGGAGTTTTGCGACCATCTCGAGGGCGATTCGAGCATTCGCGAAGTCGTGATCGTGGATCAGTCACCCATTGGCCGTACGCCACGTTCGAATCCCGCCACCTATTTGAAAGCCTTCGACGCCATTCGCGAAGTTTTTGCCGACACACCCGACGCCAAGCGCCACGGCTATTCCGCAGGCCACTTTTCATTCAATGTGCCGGGCGGCCGCTGCGAAACCTGCCAGGGCGACGGCACGGTCACAGTGGAAATGCAGTTTCTTGCGGACGTCGAGTTGATCTGCGAAGAATGCCGCGGCACGCGCTTCAAAAGCGGCGTGCTGGAAGTGCGTTATCACGGCAAAAATATTCACGAAGTGCTGCAGTTGACCGTGCGCGAAGCGCTGGCTTTCTTCGTGAACGTTCCCAAAATTGTTTCGAAGCTGCGCATCCTCAATGAAATTGGGCTTGGCTATCTGCGCCTTGGCCAGTCCGCGACGACGCTTTCCGGCGGTGAAGCCCAGCGCCTGAAGCTCGCCGCGCATCTCACGCAGACCGACAACTCCGGAATTCTTTACATCCTCGATGAGCCGACCACGGGCCTGCATTTCGACGACATCGCCAAGCTGCTCAGCGCTTTCCGCAAGCTGCTCGAAGGCGGCGCATCTCTTCTGGTTATTGAGCACAATCTCGACGTCATCAAGTCCGCGGATTGGCTGATCGACCTCGGGCCGGAAGGCGGCGACCAGGGCGGCAAGATTATTGCCACTGGAACTCCCGAGCAGGTGGCGCGCAACGTGCAATCGCACACGGGCCGTTTTCTCGCACGCGCCCTGAATGGCAACGGGCAAGCTCGCCTGCCGAACGGTCAGGCAAAGCGTCCGACCAATGGCGCATCCAACCCCAGTGGCGGCTCCGCGGCAATCTCCAATGGAAGCAAAACGGCTCCGACTGAACCATGACGCTTTCGCCCTTCGCTAGAAATTCCACCTTCGCGCTTTTTTGTGGCGCGGCTCTGTCTCTCTTTATAGCTTCGCGGCACTGTTTCGCACGAAGCTCCGCAAATAGCGTGGGGGCCCTTCATGGTGAGTTGCTCTTCTGGCAGCAGCAATCCTCCTCCAAGGCGAAACCGGCCGGCCAAGCCAAAACGGAAAGACTTGCCAATCCGCTCAACGACCTGCTTGACGAAGCCCAGCGCGACATCGATCAGAAACAGTTTGAAGCCGCCATTGCACCTCTCGAGAAAGTTCTCGCCGACCAGCCGGATTTTGCTTACGGACACTTTCAGCTCGCTTACGTTTACACCGCGCTAAAGAAGGACAAGCAAGCTCAGGCGGAGTACGAGCGCGCAATCGCGCTCGACCCCAAAATGGCGGAGGCTTACCTGAACCTTGGGCTCTTGTTCCTTCAGTCCAACCCGCCGAGTGCGGATCCGGAATTTGGTCGCGCTGTCACTCCCTTGCGCAAGGCCGTGGAGTTGATGCCGGGGCGAACGGAGCCGCTGCGGACCCTGGCCATTGCGCAAGAGCGTTCAGGGGATGTGGCAGGCGCCGAGGAATCGTTTCAAGCCCTCCTGCGCCTTGATCCCGACAACTATGACGCCAACATGGCCATCGGATTCAGCCTGATGCGGAGAAATAAGCCGCAAGAGGCAGAGGCATATTTTCGTCGCGCTGCAGGACACGACCCGCACGCCTCCGCCTCGGCGCTAAAGGGACTTGCAGAGAGTCTCGCAGCGCAAAAGAAAACAGGGGAAGCAATCGGCATGTATCGCCAGTACCTTGCCACCGGCGGTGTTGGAGCAAACGATGCGGACGCCCGGATTCAGCTCATTCACTTGCTGATGGACCAGCAGCAATATGACGCCGCCTTGTCCGAACTCGACCGCGTTCCTCCGGTAACCGTTGTCCAGCAGCCCATCCCTCCTCTCGAATCGCTGAAACTTCGCGCCGACATCCAGATCGCGCAAAAGAAATGGACCGACGCCATCGCCACGTTGCAGAAAGCAGTCACCCTGGCGCCGAACGACGCGCAACTGCACGCTGGCTTGGGACGCGCGTATTTGCAAGTGCGCGATTTTTCCAACGCTGAGAAGGAACTCAAAGCGGCAATTCAGCTCAACGGCAAAAATGTCGATTACTGGAAGGATCTCAGCACGACCTACTATCTTTCAAAGAATTATTCCGCCACGCTCGCGGTCCTTAACCGGATCGATCAGTTCGAAACCCCGGGCGCGGGGAGTTGGTTCATTCGCGCGCTCTGCTACGATAGTTTGAACCAGCCAAAGCCAGCCCTGGAGGCCTACCAGAAGTTCCTCGAGCTGGACCAGAACAAGAATCCCAATCAAGTCTGGCAGGCTCAGGAGCGGAGCAAAGTTCTGCGACGCATGCTTGAAGGCAAAAAGTGACCCATGACGCTGTTGCTGAAACTCCGGCGGATGTTTGGCTGTACGGCGATGGCTTCGTTAATTCTTTTCCCGGCCATCGCGCAGGAAAGCGTCGCCGAATTGCAGGCGAAGTTCGACCACGAAAACAATTCCATCAGGAAGGCAAAACTCCTGGTCAAACTGGGCGACGCTCAGTTTGAAGAGTCGCGGCGCGCGGGAAAAGCAGGCGACAACAACGCTGTCGACGCCACGATGGAGAAATACCGCGATAATGTCCACGCGGCTCTCGAAGCTTTGAAAAAGCAGCACCCCGACGCCGAAAAACACTCCAATGGCTATCGGCAGTTGGAAATGCACGTAACCCAGGGAATTCGCGAAGTGGAGGATTCGATGCTCGCCGCTCCTCCAGCTTACAAGCCTCCTCTAGAAATCGTCCGACAGGACCTCGTCTCGATGGACCAAGAGATGATCCGGCTGCTCTTTCCTCTTCGGCCAGCGAATGTTAAACCGCCGGCCCCTCCCGCGGAGAACCAACCATGAAACTCAAATCAACGATCGTCCCACTGGTTTCTTGCTGGCTCTGGCTTGCTGCTCCCATTTGGACGAGAGCGGCCCAGGGAAAAGATTATTTGAGCGCGGTCGAAGCCGACAAAATCCGCGATGCGGAAACCTCGAGCGAGCGCATCAAGCTGTTTCTCAGTTTTGCGGAAGACCGTTTGAAAAAATTCCAGTATGAAATCGAACATCCCTCCTCGACGCATCACGCCGAAATGCTGAACGCGCTGCTCAATGCCTACGTGGGTTGTGTGGATGACGCCGCCGACACCATGCAGCTCGGAATTGAAAAGCAGGACAATGTTCGCAAAGGCGTTGACCTGATGGCTTCGCGCACCAAAGAGTTTCTTCCCATTCTCCAGAAATACTCTGCGAATGGCCCCGAGTTGGAGCTTTACAAGGACAATTTGGACGATGCCATAGAAGGCACACAGGACGCGATGAATGACGCTGAAAAGGCAAAAAAGAAAGTATCGCCTCCCCCGGTTCGCCGCAAACACTGAAGGGCCTGTGGGACGTTCGTCAGCCAGCTTAAGGCGGGTGCCCGGCTCAGCCACGTTCGGTTTGTCATCCTGACCCTCAGGTCGCGGTTTCCCGCGGCCTGAGGCGCGGGTTGTAGGCTCCGTGCGCTTCGCCGGAGCGGGGAATGCTGGGCAGGCCATAAGCGAAAGCTGAAAACGAGCCAGAGCCTTTCCAAGGCATGTTTTCCTTTACTTAAAACGGAGAACTGACGACTGAAACCTCGTTGTAAACTACATTTCATGACTGGAGCGGCAGATTCACAACGCATGAAAGTCGCCCGCAAAACAGAGTTGCTCCCGGGCGGCGCCGCCCTTCTTCAGCGCATGTTCACGCGCTTGGGTTGCGAGGGCCGCCCGCCGCGCTTCCGCGTCGAGTTCTATCCGTATTCCAGTCTGACGCTCACGATTCGCCGCCGGGAAGAAGCTGTTTTCGTGCGCTTCTCCGACCTCTTGCGCCGCGCTCCCCTTCCCGTACTCGAAGCTGCGGCCGCTCTGCTGCTCGCCCGCGTGTATCGACAGAAACCGCCCGCTTCGCTCGTCGAGCCTTATCTCGAATACGCGCGTTCCTGCCGCACCCGCAACCGCATGAACCGCATGCGTCTTCGTCGTGTTCGCCCGCGCCACGCGGGAGCGCAAGGCCGGCATTTCCACTTGGCAAAGCTTTTCGACGACTTGAACGCCAAATATTTCGGCGGCGAACTGCAGAAACCGCAAATCGGTTGGAGCCTGCGTAGCTGGCGGCGGCAATTTGGCTGCTACGATCCTGGCCCGAACCAGATTCTGCTCAACCGCCGCCTCGATCATCCGCGCGTGCCGCAATGCGCCGTCGAATATGTGTTGTTTCACGAGATGCTACACGTGAAGCATCCCACGCGCCGCTCCGGGTGCACGCTGGTTTCTCATTCGCGCGAATTTCGCCAAGAAGAAAAGCGCTTCCCCGAATTCGAACGCGCCCGCCGCATCCTCGACCGTTTGGCCCGCTAAAAGGCCTTCTTCCACACCGTACGAGATGCACCCTTTAATTCGCATTTAGCACGCATTGAGTGCGAAACCGCGCTTGGCCTGAGGTTTCAACGCCGGCAACTCGCGGGTTTTTCCCACCTTAACCACGGGGATCCGCTTGCCTAGAGTCGGGGAACTGGCCAAATCGTTGTTTCGCTGCCTTATCTCAAAAATTCGTCAATCGTTTAGGAAAAACCGGGAGGCACTAATGGTAAGAAACAGGAAGTTAGGGAAAACACTGGCTGCGGGACTGCTGTCCGGGCTGTTGAGCTGGTTCGAATTCGTCACACCCGTCCAAGCCCAAAGCATTTCAGAGGCTGCGGGCGGCATCATGGTGACCGGTGCTGTGACCCTTGCCGGCAGCGCTTCGATTGTCAGTGCAGCAACTCGTCGATTCGGAAGCCAGCCGGCGGGAATCATGCCCTCGGGAGGCCGTTTCCCTCCGCGTTGTATCTTCGCGTCGGTCAGTTCCGAAGTCTTTTCTCCCCAGGTGTCCTTGGTTTCGGTCTCCCGCGTGGCCATGAACGTGCTCCAACCCTTCCGCGCGTCAACGCGACGAAGGGTGCCGTTGAAAGATGGCCTCTCTTCGAGAATCGCCTCGGTCCACAGGAGAATTAATTTCTTTGCATTGATAATGCAGCAGTGCGGCGTCTTATTCTGAATAACGAATGCCCAAGGTGCTCCCTGATCGAAGTACTTCCGGAAGTACTCATAGGGTCGCTTGGTGCCCGAGTGAGTATCAGTGCTGCCGGTAAAGATCAATTGCGGCACTGCCAGCGCTTCTGAGGAAAGCTTTACGGTGTCCATCCCCAGTGGATCAAAATGGCCTGGGTCCGCCAGTATGGCGGCCATCACACGATCCGGGGCATAAGTGGTCAGCCTGGCCACGAGGGAGCCAGGGCCTGAAAAGCCCAGCAAAATTAGCTTAGCCGAGGCTAGTTCTTGGTGGCCCGAAGGCTGCGCGAGTTGGGAAAGCGCCGTAAAGAGAGCACGCCCAATTCCCTTGGAGGGGTCGACATCCATGTCTTCATAGGCTTTTGCGCGGCAGTGGAACGGAAACAGTAGGCCCAAATCTTTCCGGTACGCAAAAGCCTGAATCTCAGGGTCTCCGTAATACCGCAGCATGTCTCGGCCTCGATCGAAGATCACCCATACCGCGCGAATAGGCTTTGCCGGATTTGGGATCGTAATTTCATAGTGGCAATCGCTAAGGAATATCTTCATCCGGCTTGGGAGCAACCGAAGTCTGAAAAACGACACTCTGTGCAGCAACATTGGAAGCCAAGAGAAGCGTCACAGCGGGCAACAACTTCATTTCACGCCTCTGGAGACTAGACGCCATGTCCCGCTAATGAGTTCACAGAATGATGGGGGGAATCGAATGGGAACAAAAGAATTTCACGCGCCGTCAATCCTTTTTCTCTTTTTCCAATTCCTTGTAGAGCTTTTCGGTTTTCTTTTGAATTTTTGCGGCATCTTCGGCGTGTGGATACAAATCGAGATACCGCTGGTAGGACTTGATGGCCTGCTTTTTTAAGCCCCTTTTTCCTTGCGCTTCGCCCAGATAGCGGAAGGGAATCGCGTAGCCTGGCTTGGAGTCGATGGCATCCTGGAAGCGGTCGATCGCGGCATCGTAATCGCCTTTGTGCATGTAGTGCTGGCCCACTTCAATGTCGTTTTCCGCGCGCAAAGGATCCCACTTCGGTTGATCCGGGGCGTTCTTCGTCGCCGAATCCTTGTTCGAAGAGCTTTTGTTCGAAGAATCTTTGCTTGGTTTGTCCGTCTTCTTAGCAGGCGCGGGAACTGAGGCATCCGGCGGCTTCGACGACGACTCCTGCTGCGTCTCCTGGGCGTGCGCCGCCACCACCATCAGCAAAGCGCCGACGGCAACGAGCCATGGAATAAATTTTGCGAAGCTGGTACGCAACACTGCTCTCTCCTCTGTTTCGATTCGCTCTAGTATGATGAAAGTTGCACCGCGGAAATACAACTGGGGTAGAGTGAGCACGACTGCGGCTGGCTTAGCATTCGACCTTACCTACGGCTTCCGCCAAATCAAAAGAAATCCTTCCATGGCGCTTCTGTGTATCGTTGTGCTGGCCATTGGAATCGGAGCAACCACTGCGGTCTTCGCCGTGCTGTACGATTTTCCTCAAGCCGCTCCCGTATCGCGACGCAGATCGCATTGTATTCGTCCTCCATAGATTCGTCCGCAGGGGTCGCCTTTAGGTGACAGGGGAATGCGTTCTTTTGCATATTCGTTCGTCTTCGCTTTTTGTTTGCCTTAGACCTATGGTCTTGGTATACTCGTGTTTGTGCGCTTGGCCTACAAATACCGTCTCTACCCCAACGAAGCCCAGGTTCCGTTCCTCGAGAACCAGCTCCACGAGGCTTGCGACCTCTACAACGCCGCGCTTCAGGAACGGCGCGACGCTTGGAAAGTTTGCCGCAAGAGCATGCACTACTACGAGCAGGCCAAGCAGTTGAAGCCGATGCGGAAAGAAGGGTTGCTCGGACTGGCCAACTTCTCCTGCTGCCAGGATGTGCTCCGCCGGCTGGATAAAACCTTCCAGGCGTTTTTCGCTCGCGTAAGGCGCGGCGAGAAGCCCGGCTTCCCGCGCTTCCGTTCGTTCCGGCGGTACGACAGTAGCACCTTTCCATCCTACGGCGATGGCTGCCGATTGCTCGATGACGGGAAGTTGCGTATCCAGGGCGCTGGTCGCATCAAAGTGAAGTTGCACCGGCCGGTGGAGGGTGCGATCAAGACCGTTACGATCAAGCGGGACGTGGACCACTGGCTCGAAAATTAGGTCGTCACAAACAAAGAGTTTGTGGAGGAACACTGTGCCCAGCGCGCACACTTCCATTGCGGCTATCGCAGATAGCGCCTTCTTCTTCCTGGCAGGAGCGGAGAGCGTGCTCGAAGTTGCGTTAAACAGGCTCGCGGGCTATCGCGCTCCCTCAGGGAAGACAACGACGCCCAACAGGCACGCTCCGGATCAGACAGGTACACGGCCTCAACTTGTCCACTGTGATCGCGACCTCGCCGCTCCGGACTGTTGCGATTGTACCTCGAATTGATTTTCATAAGGTTTCGCGGGCCGCAGGCCCTAAAGCACAGGTACGTGTGTTTTTCCGTCGAGCGGGACAGTGTCAGGTTGCCGGAGTCGTCCGAAGAGATCGGCATGGATGTCGGACTGGATAGCTTTGTCGCACTTTCGAATGGCCAGGAGATCGACAATCCGCGACACCTCAAGCGCGGGTTGGCACACCTGCGGCGCGCCCAGCGCCGGCTTTCCCGTCGCAAGCGCGGCAGCCAGCGCCGCCGCAAGGCCGCCGTATTGGTGGCCCAGGCGCACCGTAAAATCAGAAACCAGCGTGCCGCCTTTCATCATGATCTCAGCCGTAGGCTGGTGAAACGCTACGGGTTGATCGGGGTGGAAGACTTGAACATCAAAAGACTTTCGCGCGGGATATTGGCCGGCCCGGTCCACGACGCCGGATGGAACTCTTTCTTTGCCAAACTCTGGTACAAGGCTGCGAGCGCCGGGCGAGAGCTGGTGAAGGTGGATGCGCGTGGAACCAGCCAAGTGTGCGTATGCGGAGCGGCCGTGCCCAAGACCCTTGCGGAGCGTTGGCATGCATGTCCGGTATGCGGGTTGTCGGCGCCTCGCGACGTGGTCAGCGCGCAAGTCATACTGCAACGCGCCCGGATCGGGCGTTCGCGGCATAACGTAGAGGATGTCGTCTCATGTGTGCCGCGAGAAGCCGTCGCCTTTCAGGCGACGGGGTGATCACCTCAGCGGTACGAATTACAACATCCCCGCGGCCGAGCCAGCCGAGGTTATCTACCACATCGAAGGCAAAGCCTTTCTCCCTGGAACGAATACGCCCGACTGCAATCCCTCTACAGCAACCTCCGGACAAATAGTGCCGCGAGGCACGCTCGTGTCCAAGATCCCGAACCTCAACTTTACGGGTTGCGAATAGAGCCACCGTCGAAGACAGCAGAGCTAAAGAGCAGAGGCAAAGCTGAGGGCATGGTGCACGCTCACCGTAAGCAGGATCTGAGGCTTATGCGTCGCGGCTATAGCGAGGGCACGATAGAATGCCCGCATGGGGAAGTTGGACGAGTACAGGCGGAAGAGGAAGTTTGACCGGACGCCGGAGCCTCCCGGGCCAGAGCCAGGGAAGGCAGAAGCGGCCAGTCGAGCGGTCAGCCGGGAACGGCGGGGTAAACCCACCACCAGACGGGCGAAACAAAGAGATCTGCCATTGCGCGAAGAGCGCGCAATGGCGCAGAGATCTCGCTCGGGCCGGAATGACAAAACTTCTGTCGCGGAGAAGGACTTGCCTGCCACGGCAGGCGCGACTGCTCGAGGCAAGCCCACGCGGTTGCCGAAGCCGATGCCGAAGCTGCGGCTGGAAGTGCGTCCGACCGACGAATACGGAAATACGTTTGTGGTGCAGAAGCATTCGGCCACGCGGCTGCACTACGATTTTCGCCTCGCGATTGACGGCACGCTGAAGTCGTGGGCGGTGCCGAAGGGGCCGTCGCAAAGTCACGCGGACAAGCGGCTGGCGGTCGAGACCGAGGATCATCCGTTGGAATACGGGGGCTTTGAAGGAAAAATTCCTGAGGGCAATTACGGCGCTGGAACGGTGATGGTGTGGGACCGCGGAACGTTTGTTGTGGAGGCCGACCCGGACAAGCCACAAGCGGCGGTGCTCGATGCGCTGCAGCAATTGCAACGCGGCGAGATTAAGTTCAGCTTGAACGGGGAGAAGCTGCGCGGCAGCTTCGTGCTGGTCAAGCTGAAGCGCAGCGAAAAGGGCAACGAATGGCTGCTGATCAAACACAAAGATGCGGCCGAAGATCCCAAGTGGAACATCGACGAGCACGACGGCTCGGTTCTGACCGGCCGCACAATCGACGAAATCAAGCAGCAGGCGCCGCCGAAGCGCGGCCCGGCTCCGATCCGCGCTGCGGAGCTGCCAGGCGCGCGAAAAGGCGCGATGCCGTCGCGCCTTGAGCCGATGCTGGCGACGGTCGCCGAGCATCCGTTCTCCGATCCGAACTGGCTTTTTGAAATTAAGTGGGACGGCGTGCGCGCGTTCGCGTGGATTAAGGATGGCGCGGTGACGCTGCGCTCGCGCAACAACGTGGACATTACGTCGCGGTATCCCGAATTGGCGGCACTTCCGAAAGTGTTTGCCGCGCGGGAAGCGGTTTTCGATGGCGAGATCGTCGCGCTCGATGCGCGCGGGCACAGCGATTTCCAGCGCTTGCAGGAGCGCATGCACGTGCGCGCGCCGGGTGAAAAGCAGTTGCGCGAGACGCCGGTGGTTTACTTTGTGTTTGATCTTCTGTATTGCGATGGATACGACCTTCGCGGAGCTCCGCTGCTCGAACGCAAGCAATTGCTGGAACGCATGCTGCACGCGAACGCGAGGTTTCGGTACTCGGATCATCAGTTGGAACATGGAAAAGAACTGTTCGAGCTGGCGAAAGAGAGCGGCCTCGAAGGAATTGTGGCCAAGCGCATCGACAGCGTTTACGTGGGCGACCGCAGCGCAAATTGGGCGAAGCTGAAAGTGAGCCAGACGCTCGACGCAGTGGTTGGCGGCTGGACCGAAGCGCGCACGGAAGCGATTCCGTTCGGGTCGCTGCTCTTGGGCTTGTATGCAGGGAAGAAGCTACGCTTCATCGGGCATGTAGGAAGCGGATTTGACGAGAAGAAGCACGCCGAATTGAACAGCAAGTGGAAAGAGCTGGCGACGTCTACCTGCCCGTTTGAAAGCGTGCCTCAGGCGAACGAAAAGCCGTCGTGGGTCAAGCCCGCGACGGTGGCGCGCGTGAAGTACGGCGGATGGACGCAAGAAAAGTATTTGCGGCATCCGGTTTTCCTTGGGCTGCGCGAGGACCTGAAACCAGAAGAATGCAAGTGGGAGAGCGAAGCGGCGGTTGCGGAACCGCCGGCCGTGGTGCGCGCGTCAGAAGTGGTGGGCAGCGTAATCAGTAAGAAAGCCGAGATTGAAGCGGAATTGTTCAAGGGCCGGGCGGAAAATGTGAGGATCGAACTGGAAGGGAAAAGGCTGCGGTTCAGCAACCTGAACAAAATTTATTTTCCGGAATCCGGCTACACGAAGCGCCACCTGCTCGCTTACTACTACCGAATGGCGGATTATATTTTGCCCTTTCTCAAGGGCCGCGCACTGGTGCTACGACGTTATCCGGATGGAATTAACGGGCAAGCGTTTTTCCAAAAGGATTTGCATGAAGGCGTACCGGAATGGTTTAAGACCGCGCCGCTCGACTCCGAGGAACGCGGGACGCAGATTCACTACGCAACGGCAGACGACCGCGCTGCGCTATTGTTTTTGACGGGGCTGGGCTGCATTGACCAAAATCCATGGTCCAGCCGGTTGGATGACCTCGAGCATCCGGATTATTTCTTTTTTGACTTGGACCCCTCCGACGGCACGGATTTTTCCGTGGTCATCACGATCGCGCGAGCGTTGCATGAAAAACTGGAGGAATTGGGGATCGGGAGTTACCTGAAAACTTCCGGCGCGACGGGATTCCACATTTTCATTCCGGTGGAACCGGTGTATACCTATGAGCAGTTGCGGACGTTTGGAGAAATCATTGCGCGGACGGTGACGGCGGAGCACCCCAATCTGGTGACGAACGAGCGGTCTGTGGCGAAAAGGCCGGCCGGTCGGGTGCTCATTGACGTGCAGCAGAATGCGCTGGGCCGCCCATTAGCGGCTGCGTATTCGGTGCGAGCGTTTCCTAAAGCGCCGGTTTCCGCGCCGCTGTTGCCGCGTGAGTTGCGGCCGAGCTTGCGTCCGGAAAACCTGAACATCAAGACGATTTTTGCGCGGCTGAAAGAGAAGGGCGACCTGTGGAAAGATTTTTGGAAGAAACGCCAGCGATTAGAAGCTGCCATCGAGCTGCTTAGCGAGAGCATGTCGTCGAGTACGAAGGAAGCGCCTTGATGGCCAAGTTGGAGCTTGCGACTGCTGCCATAACTGCCTATGAGGTAATGGATCTGTACGGAACTCTGGAAAGCCTGGGCGTCGAAATCTGGATTGATGGCGGCTGGGGCGTCGATGCACTCCTTGGTGAACAGAGCCGGCTCCATAAGGACTTGGACATTACGATTCAACAAAAGGACCTGCCTAAACTGCGAGAGTTGCTCCGCAAACGCGGATACAAGGACATCCAGGTGGAGCACGCCAGGGATTGGAATTTCGTTTTGGGGGATGAACACGGCAGAGAAATCGATGTCCACGTCATTGTGTTGGACAGTCAGGGAGATGGAATCTACGGACCTCCAGAACGGAGAGAGAAATATCCAGCAGCCTCTCTGATGGGAAGCGGGCTGATAGACGGCAAGACGGTGAAGTGCATTTCACCGGAATGGATGGTGAAATTTCATTCAGGTTACGAGCTTAAGGAACAGGACTTTCAAGACGTGTCCGCTTTGTGCAGGAAGTTCGGCATGGACTTGCCTTCGGAATACGAACGGTTTAGGGAATCAAGCTAACGGCATCCCGTCGCGGCGGCCTTTTTCCAACCGTCGCACCTGTGATTAAATCCCAGAACCCGGAGGTGCACCATTCCTAGTCCTGGCAAGCTTCGCGTGGGAACATCGGGATATTCCTACAAGCAGTGGAAAGGGAATTTCTATCCCGAAAAGCTGCCGGACAAGGAGATGCTGAGCTTTTACGCGACGCAGTTCGCAACCGTGGAGATCAATCACAGTTTTTATCGCATGCCCACGGAGAATTTGCTCCTGAACTGGGCGAGAAGCGTGCCGGAGGGTTTTCGTTTTGCGTTGAAGGCCAACCAGCAAATTACGCACATTCAAAGGTTGCGCGGGTGCGAGAGCACGCTGAAGCGCTTTTTGGAAGTGGCCAGCGCGCTCCAGGAAGGCAACCATCTTGGGCCGATCCTGGTGCAGCTGCCGCCCTCCTGCAAATTTGACAAGCCTCTGCTCGAAGATTTTCTGGCGCTGCGTCCGCCGGCATTTGCATTCGCGTTTGAAGTACGCCACCCGTCGTGGTACACCGAGGAGACCTACGCGGTGCTTCGCAAGCACGACACCGCACTGTGCATCGCGGAAACGGAAAAGCAAGAACCGCCGGAAGTGCTCACCGCGAATTTCACTTACGTGCGACTGCGCCTCGAAAATTACACGCCAAAACAGCTGGCTGCTTGGAGAAAGCGCTTCGATGCGTGGACCAGTCAAGGTGTCGACGTGTATGCCTATTGCAAACACGAAGACGAGGGCAAAGCTCCCGCTTATGCACGCAAGATTTTGGGAACTGAGCTGGCCCAAAAATTAAGTTAGGCGCAATCATTTAGAATTCTTCCGGCATCCAATATTTGGAGGTTCCAATGCGATTATCCCGCGCATTTTGGCGTGTCTTATTCCTCGGCGGCTTACTGGCCGTGTTGTGCGGAATGGCTTTAAAAGCCTGGTCGCTCAGTGGCCCTGCCTCCGGCGCGGAAAGCAAGACCGAGGGGTGCCCGAACGATGACAGCGGGCTGACATTACCTGCGGGTTTTTGCGCGACGATTTTCGCAGACGAAATAGGTCACGCCCGCCACATGGTGGCTGCGCCCAGCGGAGTCCTTTATGTGAACACCTGGTCAGGGAGGTATTACGGCAACGACACGCCGCATGCAGGGGGATTTCTGGTGGGTCTTCAGGACAAAATGGGTGCGGGAAAAGCGCATGTCATTGAACGCTTTGGCGAGACCGTCCAAAGTGGCGGGCATGGCGGCACGGGCATTGGCATCTACGAGAAGTGGCTCTATGCAGAGAGCAATGACCGAATCGTTCGTTATCTCCTGCCGAGTGATTCTATAGTGCCCAGCGGTTCACCCGAGACGATCGTCTCGGGATTGCCTCTTGCCGGCGACCACCCCATGCATCCGTTCATGATCGATGAAAAGGGGGCAATGTTTGTTGATGTGGCCAGCGCCACGAATGCGTGCCAGCTGAAAAATCGGGCGCTACGGTCCCCAGGCGCGGAGCCGTGCACGGAACTGGAAACGCGCGGCGGCGTGTGGCGGTACGACGCGAACAAAACCGACCAGACCTTTTCACCGGCGGAACGCTATGCCACGGGAATCCGTAACGCTGAAGGCTTGGCGATCGACGCCGAAGGCCATTTGTTCGCCACGCAACACGGGCGTGACCAGTTGCATTCGAACTGGCCCGAACTCTATAAGCCGGAGCAAGAAGCCACGCTACCCGCGGAAGAATTGTTGCCGCTCAAGCAAGGCGGAGACTATGGGTGGCCGGAATGCTACTACGACCAGTTCGTTCAAAAGCTGGTTCTGTCGCCGGAGTATGGAGGCGATGGCGGAAAAAAGATCGGCGTGTGCGCGGAGAAGACCGGTCCCGTTGCGGCATTTCCCGCACACTGGGGGCCGAACGCAATGGTCTATTACAACGAGAAGCAGTTTCCCGAGCGCTATCGCAGCGGTGTCTTCATCGCCTTCCACGGTTCATGGAATCGCGCGCCTTATCCGCAAGGCGGCTACAACGTTGTTTTCCAGCCTCTGGAGGGCGAACACGCCGCGGGTGCTTGCGAGATATTTGCGGACGGTTTTGCAGGACCAGTGAAGTCGCCTGCCAAAGCCGAACATCGTCCGAGCGGGCTTGCTGTTGGCCCGGACGGTTCGCTTTACGTTTCCGATGACATCCGTGGACGAATCTATAAAATTGTCTACCAGGGCGGACCTTTTGACGCCTCACGCATCGCAGCATGTCCGAGCCTAACGGCCCCGCCGGGCGAAGTCACAGAAGAGAGGGCGAAACCTCCCGAAGGAACGCATGCGAACGCTGGCCGAGCGGCGGCAGGCCGTCTTCCGGTCCCAAAAGGCGCGACGCAAGCAATGGTCCTGCTGGGTGAACGCCTCTACCGCGGCCAAGTAGGAGGCGCAGCCTGCACGGGCTGCCACGGTGAGAGCGGCCAAGGCACTCCGCTAGGTCCACCTCTAAGCGGGGGAAAGAAATGGTTGTGGAGCGATGGCAGCTACGCCGGAATCGAAAAAACGATAAGACAAGGCGTGCCACAACCAAAACAATATCGTAGCCCAATGCCAGCCATGGGCGGAGCGCAACTCGCGCCCGACCAAGTAAAGGCGCTCGCCGCTTATGTATGGAGCATCAGCCACCGCGGTTCTTCGAAAGCCCGCTGACTCCAAATGCCGACAGGGCCGATGGAGTCCGCTGCGTGCATATGCATGTTTGCACGGCGCGGAGCTAGCATCGCGCTAAGCCGCGAAGCAATCGAGCCGGATCCAGCCAGCAATTACAGATTCCGGAACGGCGCCAGCGCAATGGTTTCAAAGCGCGCTTGGAAGTTCAGGGATTTTGCATGCATGCAGCCATCACAATTCTCGTGATTTTTCTTTGTTTCCTGCTTGTTCTGGCGCTGGCCGGCGCAGTGTATCAGATCGTGGGAACATGGCGCGACCGCCGGCGTTTGTTACCGCCCGGACGCCTCGTGCGAGTGAACCAGCGATGGATGCATATCTATGTGACGGGAGAAGGCGCGCCGACCGTGGTCTTCGAATCGGGCATGGGCGCGTCCTGCATGAGCTGGACGAGGGTGCAGCCGACAGTGGCGCAGTTTACTCGCGCGGTAAGCTACGACCGGGCAGGGCACGGCTGGAGCGAGGCGGGGCGCGACCCGCGTACCGCAAAGCAGATTGCGCGGGAGTTGCGCGTGCTGCTGCATGCAGCAGGCGTGCCTGGACCCTTCGTCCTCGTAGGGCATTCTTTCGGCGGCTATGTCATCAGGGCCTTCGCCGGCCTGTATCGCCAAGATGTGGCTGGAATGGTACTCGTGGACTCGATTCACCCCGCGGAATGGGAAACTCCTACTCCGGGACAGCGGAGAATGGTCAAAGTGGGCTTGCGATACGCTTGGGCTGCGGCGTGGCTTGCGCGGCTGGGCTTCGTGAGACTCTGCCTCACGCGCGTAGCGCAAGGTTCAACCGGGTTGACATCGGCGGTGGCCAGAGCGTTCGGTGCCGACGTGACCTCTGCCGTCCAAAGCATCGTCGGAGAGATTCGCAAGTTACCTGCACCGAATGTGCCTGTTGTACGAGCCTTCTGGTCGCAGCCAAAGAATTTCCTAAGCTTAGGACAGCACGTGGCCGCGCTGCCGGTCAGCGCGGCACAAGCCGCTGCGGTGAACTCGCTCGGGGACTTGCCGTTGATCGTGCTCTCGGGAGATCATCACGAGGCGCCGGAGGCCGACTGGCAAAGCGATCTAACGCGTCTCTCCTGTCGGGGTGTACAACTTGTGGCCAGCAACAGCGGACACTGGGTCCATTTCGATCGTCCTGATCTGGTCGCGCAAGCCATCCGCGACGTCGTGGCAGCAGTGCGATCGACGCTACAGGTGGAATCGTCAGAGGAAACCACCCAACCAGCAAACACCAGCCTGCCAGGGTGAGAAGGAAGCTGCCCCGATGAACTCTGCTGAGAGGTAGACGAACTATTTCTTTCTAATTCTTCCTCCTATAATAATGGACAGCGCTTTTAGAATACAAATACCGGCCCCACTTCGTTCCGCCAGGAGTGGGCGGTAAGCGCCGGTAGACCGCGGAAGAGCTTCACGGTGGCCGCCCGCGTGTCCCAATAGCTCAGTTCGTCCACAAAGGTCACGTATTTGTTCAGCTTGAAGTGGAGCGTCGTGATGCCGAGGTCGGTCTTCCGCAAGCCATTGCCGCCGAAGCGGACCGTGTCTCTCGCGTAAGCCGTGTCAACTCCGTAGCCAAGATAAATGCTCCAACCCGCGGTTGCCCGGTTGCTGGGGTTCGCCCCGAAAATGCGCGAGAGCGGAAGGCCAAGCTGCAGGAAACCACCCTGCCCGCGAATGGGCCGCATCGCCGCCGGCACCGGCTGGCCGCCCACGTCCAGAATCGGAATATTACGGTTAGCCAAGCTTGTGACCGTGGCGATTGGCGTCAGCCCCTGGGTGTCAAAGAAGGCTTCGTTAAGCTGGCCCGCGAAGAAGAACCGCAGGTCGGACCCCCGATAGTATTTGGCGACCAGTGTTGCCCAGGAAGTAGGCACCTGCGTCTCCACCGTCCAGGCGTCGCGGTGGCTACTCTCGCGAAATCCTTGCGGGAAGAAGCTCTGAATGGAGCGCCCACCGAGTGCGGCCAGGGGTTGCGTCGGCAAATCGCTGCGCGCCACAACCTCTGCCTCGAGTGCGTGTCCACCACTGAAAATGATTTGCGCAGGCGCCACGCCGCTGGCGTGTACCAGCGGAAACTGGAACACAAGCCGTGCCTGGAAGTCAGGGTGATTGGACTCTGGACCAGCCAGGGTGCCCTCTCGGACGCGTTGCTGATCCGTCAAACTGGCCTCGCCAAAAACCGGCAGCACCACGGCGAATTCGGGCTGGACTTTGAAGTTCTCGCTGCCAAACTGGAATCCCGTACGCACCATTGGGGCACGCTCGTAGAAGCTACCCATGCCAACGCCCAGGCCGGTAGTCTCAAAGTAGTCGGGCAGCGTGCTCGAGCCCAGAATCGTCCAGTCCTGGCCGAATTGCAGGAACCAGGGAACCCGGCCAAGTTTGCTGTCCAAGCGTACCCAGGCAAGGCGCAGGGAGGGTTGCGAGGACCGCGCTGCGCTGATATTGCGGTTGTTGACGCTCGTGTAGTCGCCTTCGAAGTCAAACTCCAGCCTCCCAGTCAGGGTCACATTGCGAGCGATGGTCGGCCATCCGAAATTGGCGCCCAGACGGGAAGAACGAGCCTTGACATAGAATTGTGGATTGCCAGTGGGGCCGGTGTCACCTAAAAGCAAAGGCAAGGGAAAGTCGCCAGCGCCAAATAGCGGGCCACCGCTGCTGGCAGTGTCTTCCACAGCGCTGGCTTTGAGGAAGCCATAGAGGCTAATGTTTGCGCCACTGCCGAGCTTGAGGCCAGGTAGTGTCCCTTCGCGCTTGGGAACCCCGATAGGCAGCACGCGGATCGGCGCAATAGGGGGGATGATGTTCGTTTCCGTCTCTGTGGCAGGTGGCGGAGCAGCCGGGCTAGGACCCTTGTCCGGAGAAGAGCCGTCTGCGACCGCCGACTTGTCCATGGGGTCCCTTGCTGCGTGCAGTGCTTTAGAGGGGTCAGCCTTCATTTCCTCAGTAGGATGTTGAGCCGTCCCCAGAGCTGCCAGAGATTGCTTTGGAGTGGGTCCAGTCGCAGCATTCCTCTTAGGGCTCACTGCTGCAGACCCTGTTGCCTCCTCAAATTCTCTTTGGGTTATCAGCCCCTTCGAAAGAAGCAATTGCGCGATTCGACGGCTAAGTTCCTGGGGAGAAGAATTCTGCGTGAGCGCTCTCGCCTCCTGCTTCGTCAGGATTCCTTTTGCTTTCAGCAGCTCAATCAGTGGCTTGGTTGGCAGTTTGTTTTCGGGTTCCTGCGGCGTGGCGGGGATCGCGAACATGAGCGCCACAGTACCGGAAAAAAGCAGGCTTACTACTAATCTCTTCATTTCCGCACCTCCCCTTCGTGCCCTTTGAGAGATGCGAGTGACCGGAGCTCTTGCAAATCTCCGCCTGACCAGTGCCCAGCCTAGTCCTTGCTTGCCGCCAGCAATCCTGGTAATGATGTCACGCGCAGTGGGCTTTTTGTAGGGGTCCGCCCTACGTTAAATTCGGTAAATTTTGCCAATAAATTCCTTAGGAGAGTCCAGAACCCTTCACAAGAAATTAGCATCACAATCATAGCTGGCGGGTACCTGCGCAAAGTCCGGCCGCTTGCGGGGTGCGAAGCCGCTGGCTGGCAACTTCCAGTAGTGAACCTATGCAGCTCCAGTTCCCATGGCGTTTGCTCAAGAAGCTCTTTTGGGTTTTGTTGGTCCTTCTGGCGACCGTGGCGCTCGCAGTGATTGCTACCCGCCGTGGCGAGCCTATCAACGCGGTGTGGTTGGTAGTGGGCGCGGGCTGCATCTACATGCTGGGTTACCGCTTCTACGGCCGCTTCATTGCTTTCCGTGTCCTCGAACTGGATGCTCAGCGTGCAACTCCCGCTGAGCGACTAGAAGATGGCCGCGACTTCGTTCCCACGCCTAAATGGATGGTCTTCGGGCACCACTTTGCCGCGATCGCTGGAGCAGGTCCGCTAGTCGGCCCTGTCCTGGCCGCACAATTTGGCTATCTGCCGGGAACACTTTGGATCGTCATTGGCGGTGTGCTGGGCGGAGCCGTGCATGATTTCGTCACGCTATTCGGCTCAGTTCGGCGCGACGGGAAATCGCTGGGCCAGATGACCAAGGATGCCATCAGCCCGTTGGCAGGGTACGCGGCGCTCTTCGGCGTCTTCGGCATCGTGATACTGATCCTGGCAGCCTCCGCCTTGGTTGTGGTCAATGCGCTAAAGGGCAGCCCATGGGGACTCTGCACCGTCGCCCTGACCATTCCCATCGCTTTCTTGATGGGGGTCTACCTGCGGTATCTGCGGCCCGGCCGCTTTCTGGAAGTCTCAATCCTCGGCTTTGCCCTGGTGCTGGTGGCCGTCGTTGCAGGGCGTTACATAGCCGAATCGTCTTGGCTGGCTCATTACTTCACGTTCAGCGCATCGAACCTCGCCCTTTTAATCATAGCCTACGGATTTGCGGCTTCCGTGTTGCCGGTGTGGCTGCTGCTGGCGCCCCGGGACTACTTAAGCACTTTTATAAAGATCGGAACGATTCTGGCATTGGCCGCCGGCATTCTGGCGGTGCGACCTGTGATGCTCCTGCCATCGTTAACGCGCTTCACCGATGGTACCGGGCCCATCTTCGCGGGGAAGATTTTCCCGTTCTGCTTCATCACCATCGCCTGCGGCGCTATTTCCGGCTATCACGGGCTAGTCTCCTCCGGTACCACACCGAAATTGCTCGCCAAGGAAACACAAGCTTACTTGGTGGGCTACGGGGGCATGCTCATGGAATCGCTCGTGGCAATGATGGCCATGGTGGCCGCTGGCGTCCTCCGGCCCGGCGTTTATTTTGCTATCAACAGTCCGGCTGGGATCGTGGGCAAGCTGCCCGAGCAAGCCGTGCAAACCATCACGAACTGGGGCTTCCCGGTCACCATGCAGCATATGTCCGAGCTCGCCGCCCGCATCGGGGAACAAACGCTGTTTAACCGCACCGGAGGAGCACCCTCCTTGGCGGTGGGGATGGCGCACATTTTCTCCAGCGTCCTTGGGAAGGGAAGCCTCCTGGCCCTCTGGTACCACTTCGCCATCATGTTTGAAGCCATTTTTATTCTCGCCTTGCTTGATGCGGGAACTCGCGTGGGCCGCTTCATGCTGCAGGACCTTCTGGGACACTTCTGGCAACCGCTTGGCAGAACCAGTTGGTACCCGAGTGTCATATTTACCAGTGCGGTGGTGGTAGGCGCGTGGGGATATTTTCTTTACCAGGGCGTTATCGACCCGTATGGCGGCATCAACAGTCTCTGGCCGCTTTTCGGTATCTCCAATCAGCTTCTGGCCACCATCTCTCTTTGCGTGGCTACCACGATTTTGATCAAGATGCAGAAGACGCGGTATATCTGGGTGACCATCATTCCCCTGGGTTGGCTGGCCGCTGTGACCCTGACCGCCAGCGCCGAGAAGATTGGGAGCTTGTACCCGCGTGTGGGATTTCTAGCGCACGCTCGACTCCTTAGCGAGCAACTGGCAGCCGGCAAAATCTCCGCGAATATGGTGTCTGCGACCCAACGCCTCATCTTTAACGACCGATTGGATGCTTTACTCACCGGCCTGTTTGCTGCCATGGTCGTGGTCGTCCTGTTGGAATCGTTACGATGCTGGTGGCTTTATTTGAGTGGCCGTCGACAACCGATCCTATTGGAAGCGGCTAAACAAATATCTCACCTGCCCGTTACCTAGACATTAGAGAGCCCGGGCGGGCGTCCAAACGCGGTGAAGGCAGGCTGGCCGTTACCGGCTACCACGAGGGAGAACCACGTCAAAAACCTGAATTTTCACTCGAGAAAGTGGCGCGCCCGCAGGGACTCGAACCCCGAACCCTCAGATTAGAAATCTGATGCTCTATCCGATTGAGCTACGGGCGCCTGAATTCATTCTAAGAGATTATTAACCTGCGAAACCACTCTTTGTTGCGCGGCAGGAAGCAAGAGACGGAGAGGGTCTCGGTCCTAGCGGTCTTGAATCCGCGGCGCCAGTGGTGCTTTCAGGGCCTTACGCCGGCTTTGCGAAGGATGGTCATCATCGGACACCAGTTCGTGAATGCTGACTGGAACAAGTTCAGGCCCACGAAGGCGGTGAACAAATACCAATACGGACTCATCCAGTAGCCCAAAGCCAGAGAGGCCATTACAAAAGCGCCGGCGATCAATCGAAGGTAGCGGTCGATATTCATTATTTTTCCTCCGTTGGAAAATCAAACTTCGGCATGCACGATCTCGTTCTCCATTTGCAGCGGCGTCGAATCGTCGCGGCCACGCTCGCTGAGGTAATAGAGAACCGGAACGGTCATGCGAGAAAGAACGGTTGAGGCGACTTCGCCGGCCATCAGCGAAATGGCCAAGCCCTGAAAAATTGGATCGAACAGAATGACGCTTGCGCCGACGACCACCGCGGCAGCGGTCAGCAACATGGGGCGGAAGCGCACAGCACCTGCGTCCACAACGGCTTCTTCGAGCGACATGCCGTGCGAGCGGCGTAGCTCGATGAAGTCCACAAGAATGATCGAGTTTCGGACGATGATGCCGGCGCCGGCGATGAAGCCGATCATGGAAGTAGCGGTGAAGAACACGCCCATCAAAGCGTGCGCGGGTAAGATGCCGACCAGTGTAAGCGGAATCGGGGCCATGATGACCAGCGGCGTTTTGAAAGACTTGAACCAGCCGACGACGAGCACGTAAATCAATACGAGGACCGCAGCAAAGGCGAGCCCGAGATCACGAAACACTTCAACAGTGACGTGCCACTCGCCATCCCATTTCATTGAGTAGTGATTCGGGTCATCGGGCATGGCCGTGCCCATGTACTGCTTCACGTGGTAGCCGCCAGGCAGTTGGATTTTGTTGATGGCGTCGCTCATTTTGAAAATAGCGTACACCGGGCTCTCCACCACGCCAGCTACGTCTCCCGTGACATAGACCACAGGCCGCAAATTTTTGCGATAAACGCTCGTGTCGATCGTGGTCTTCTCCACGTTGGTGACTTCGCGCAAGGAAACCTGCCGGCCGGAGGGCCCGGGCAACTTCAGGTTTTCGAGGTCCTCGATGCTCGAGCGGTCAGGGCGCGACAGACGCACCTCAATGGGAATGTCCTCGCGCGAGCTAGGATCGTGCAGCAGCCCTGCGGAAGCGCCACTCAAGCCGATTTGTACGGTGCGCGTGACTTCTGCGGCAGAGACACCCTCGAGGGCAGCCTTGTCCAGGTCCACCTTCATGTCGTACTTGGTTTGCGGATCTTCGACGAACCAGTCCAGGTCCACGACGCCGGGAGTTTCCTTAAAGATTTTTTTAATTGTTGCGGCCAACTCCTGCTGCCCTTTGTAGTCCGGTCCGTAGACTTCCGCGACCAAGGTTTCCAGAACAGGTGGGCCGGGCGGAACTTCCGCAACCTTGATGCGCGCGCCAAAAGGAGCGGCGATTTTATCCAGTTCCGGGCGCAGCCTGCGAGCGATGTCGTGGCTTTGCGCCTTGCGTTCGTGGCGCGAGAGAAGGTTGACCTGGATGTCGGCTTGGTTCGGTTGGCGGCGCAAGAAATAATGACGGACGAGGCCGTTAAAATTGTACGGCCCCGAAGCGCCCGCATAGATCAGTGACGCCGCTCACGCTTTCTGCGTCGACTTGGTCGCTCGAGCCGCCCTCAGGTCGTGACGGTGGCCGGCGTTTGCGCCATCCACGAGGTCTTCTCTTTAATAATTTCGTATGTCGTTTTGAAAGGCGCGGTCTGTTTCAGCATGGCGCCCACGGAGCAATATTTTTCTTCGGACAAACGGATGGCTTCCTCGATCGCCGCGGGATCGATTTCCAATCCGGTGACCACGTGATGAATGCGGACTGCGGTGAAGACTTGAGGCGGACGCTCGGCCTGGTCGGCTTCGACGCGCACTTCGTAGGCGGTCACTTTTTGATGGAATTTTTGCCGCAGGACGGTGATGACATCGAAGGCGGTGCAACTGGCCAAGCCCCAAAGCATGGTCGCAAGTTTTTGCGGGACTCAGTAGATGTGACCGGGGCTTACGTCTTTCTTGTCGTCCCTGTTGATTTGGGCCATTAGCTGTTGGTATTTGGAAAGCACTTCGCGGCGGAGACTGGCAGCCTCACGCGCATCCGGGGGTTCATTGGGGACCGCCCGGCAGGTTCGTATCGTATCTTCCAGGCTTGCCAGGAAAGCTTTGCAGGGCCCGCAGCCCTCCATGTGTTTCTCCATCTCGAAGCAGAGAGAGTCGTCCAACTCTTCGTCGAGGTAATTGGAAAGTTCCGCGAACATTTGCTTGCAGCTTCGTTCGCGCGGGTGAACCGGGGAATCGGCGGTAGTTTTCGCAGCTCTCCGAGCACTGCGCTGATTTTGTCGCTTGGCCAGTTCCTTTCGAACGAAGAGCCGCGCCCGATGCAGGCGCACCCGGATCGTGCCTGGCCGCAGGCCCGTGATTTCGGCGATGTCCTCGTCGGAAAGTTCTTCCATATCGTGTAGCACAAGAATGAGGCGATATTCGGGCGGCAGCTGTTGCACAGCGTCACGCAAACGCTTGGCGTTCTCGCGACGCATCAACGCTGCTTCCGGTGTGGGCGGTTCTCCATTGCCCGACAGGCTTGCGAGTTCCCGGCTGTCGGGCATCAGTTCTTCGAGGGAGAGCGCCTCTTTAGGAGCAAATTTGCTTTTCCGGCGGCTCATCAGGCAGCGCGTTTTGGCTACTTTGTACAGCCAAACCATCAAAGCTCTCGGGCTGTCGAATTTTGGCAAGTTCGGGACCGAGCGCAACAACACTTCCTGCATGGTGTCTTCGGCGTCTTCCCGCTGGCCGCACACTTTCATGCTGAACGAGAAGACGGTGTTTTGCAGTAACGCGAGGGCCTCTTCCAAGGATTTGGGGTCCCCTTGTTGGACGAGTTGCACGACTTGTTCAATTTCCGGGCGCACGCTTGCACTTTAGCATGTAAGGCTCGGCATCCTAAACCTCCAGCTGTCGCTGGCTGGCCACGACGGAGCGAAACCGCAACGCCCCCTCAAAAATGCGTGAACGAAACGCCAAGCGGCGCGGTTGTGAGGGGAAAAAGCTTGAAAACCTGAATTACATTGAGGAATTCAACTGGCGTGGTGACTGCTCTTCAAATCTTTGTTGAAACCGCCCGAACCGCCGCGATTGTGAATACCGGGTTGCGCTCGATGGATGGGGCTCTCGCCTTCTTTCCAGGAGGCATTTGCGGAATTCGAGGCGCCGCCTCCGGTGGTTGGCGCTTCCGCAACAACGAACACGCCAAGAACGAGAAAAAGAAGGAGTGCGATAAGTACGAGATTCCACCGCCGGAATCTCTTAATGGTGCTCGGCGGCGGGGCAGCTAAACTCCATTCCAAGGGGCCGTAATGACTTCTGCGTATTCTGAGCTCCGCTTTGTCGGGCCCGGTCTTCAACAAACCTCCTTGCTCGCAAATAGCTGCACGCTTGCTCCAACTCCCTATCTAATAAGATGTATCGTATTACGATATGGTTGTAAACGCGAGAATAGACGAAGCAATTGTGCTACAGCATTTTGCCCCTCTTTTGCGCTTGCTAGCGCACGTGCTTGAGGCGCTTGTCAAAGTAGTCCATGAAAATTTCGAACGTCTTTTGCTGAATCTCGTCGGGTTTATACGTCCCATCCGGCTGGTTCATGATGAACACGTAGCCGTGCGTAGGGTGGTCGAAGCTGGCCCATTGCGCGTCTTTGCCTGCTTCTTTCATCCATTCGTAAGTGAGCTTAAAGATGCCCTGAAGATGATCCTTATCGCGTCCGAAAATCAGAATCGGCGTATTGATGCGCCGGATACGCTCCATTCCCTCCGCTTTGTTGGCGTTTTTCCGCACCACTTCAATATCGTCGTACTGAATCTCCGTGCCTTTGCGCGGCGCGTTCGGTCCGGTGTCTACCGTCAGGAATTCGTGATTGGCGGGCTCGATGCACACGCCCGCCCCGAAGGTGTACTCACTGGATGCCTTCATGATCATCTCGCCGCTGTGGCTCACGCCGATGGCTCCGACGCCATTCTTATCCACGTACGGCAACGATTGCAGATAGCGAATGATTGCGATCAAATCCTCATGATCCAGCGTCGGCCCGGATTTCAACATGCGTCTTTCCCCGCTAATGCTGTCCGGAAGATTCTGGGGAGGTTTCGACTGCTCGTAAGCGTAGGGAATTTCGTTGCGGTAATTCACCGTGGCAACAACATAACCGCGCGCGATCATGCGGTCCTGCATCTGCGAAAGGCTTTCCGCCAGGCGCTCTACTTTTTTCATTCCTTCGCGGCCTTCGCCCCAGCCCATGGTGATAGCGGGGAAGGGGCCGTCGCCTTTGGGCTTTCGGACAATGATGGGCACATAAATTTCGTCGCGCGTCAAAACGAAAGTGTAATCGGCGGGAGTATCCGTGCCTTTGAGGGGTTTGCTCGCGATCACATAGCCGTGAGGAGGAATGGATTCCGCGGGAGGCTTCCCGGTGCTAAGCTGCGCACGGACCGTCTTCACAACTCCAGGTATCGCCAATATCGCCGCAACGGAAGCGCTTGTGATCAACGGGACAGACATGCGATGGCGTTTCATGGCAACCTCCGTGCCGCATAAAAAATGAGAACAAGCCGTGTGCGACCGAAGCCCGCAGGCATGGCGCTTCTATCATCGCGCCTTGGAGCCGTCAAGCAGATTGCTGTATAGTGG